>Ga0163154_10000006_pt1 | contig 268654 bp, 227 predicted proteins | sample OliLakLV19MP9P1_FD_148649 | JGI IMG/M metagenome (GOLD analysis project Ga0163154, IMG submission 148649) | Freshwater microbial mat bacterial communities from Lake Vanda, McMurdo Dry Valleys, Antarctica - Oligotrophic Lake LV.19.MP9.P1 | ecosystem: Environmental > Aquatic > Freshwater > Lake... | reverse complement strand
CGGTTCGCTGACTTAGGACGGTGTTTGTTTGTTTTTTGCATAAATCAAACTTCCTACCGTCCTTCTTATTTTTAACGCTTCCTGTCAACCAATCTTTTTTCTTTTGTACTTTTCATGCAACAAAGCCGTTTGGAGTTTCCGATTTCTTTCGTTTAAACGGAAAACAGAAGACTGTAAACTTATTTATGAAAAGTAGAAACCAGAAAATTATGCGACAAATTTGAGCGCAACCATCTGGCTCAAAAAACCTACCACATACCCGCTAAAAATTTCCACTCCGCCATGTTCGCCCAGATACCAGCGCGATGAACCAAGCAGTCCGGCAAAAATAAGGATTACCAATATCGGAACTTCAAGATTGTAAGACGATGCAAACGCAAGCAGCAGCGCCATTGCGAAAAATGCGCCCGCGCCAATCGTGTGAATGCTGATTTTGAAAAACAGGTTGAGGAAAAAACAAGCAAACACAGCGATGCTTGCGCCAAGAAACAGCGTAGTGATGAATGTGTTTATCTCAAGATTTTTAATCACCACGAATGACCAGAAGTAAAACATGCCGATGGCAATGAGCGGTATGATACGCTCTTCGCGCTCGCGCAGAAAAATGCTTTTCACCATGCCGAGTTTCTTCATTATGAACACCGTCATGAGCGGAAAGAAAGTTGTGTTGAGAATAATTGTTGCAAACAACTTCAGTTTGGACGGTTGGTCCAATCCGGCTAATTGATAGGGGCTTACCCAATTCACAAATAAAATTGCATACGTGGGAAAGAAAAGCGGATGAAACAGCACCGAAAAAAAAGTGGCGATTGCTTTCAGCATCACAATTCTTTTCTGAGGCGCGCAACGGGAATATCCAATTGCTCGCGGTATTTGGCAACCGTGCGTCTTGCGATGTTGTAGCCGCGCTCATTTAACTGCTTCATTAGATGCTGGTCGGAGAGCGGCTTCTTTTTATTTTCCGCAGCAATCAGGTCGGAGAGAATTTTTTTCACTTCACGAGTAGAAACTTCTTCGCCTGAATCTGTTTGCAGCGATTCAGAGAAAAAATGTTTGAGCAAATACACTCCGAATTCTGTTTGCACATATTTACTGTTCGCCACACGCGACACAGTTGAAATATCCTGTTTTGTGATTTCCGCAATGTCTTTCAGAATCATTGGCTTCAACTTGGTGTCATCACCCGTCAGGAAAAAATCATATTGATATTGCAGAATCGCCTGCATTGTTCCGAGTAATGTTTGCTGCCGTTGCAGAATCGCGTCAATAAACCACTTCGCTCCGTCAATCTTTTGCTTGATGAACATTACGGCTTCTTTCTGCTCTTTCGTTTTGGTTTTTGATTTATCATAATCCTGCAACATCTCGCGGAATTCACGGCTCACGCGCAGTTCAGGCGCATTGCGCGAGTTAAGTTGCAGTTGTAATTCGCCATTCGTATTTGTAATAAAAAAATCAGGCGTGATGTATTGCTGCGACTTTGAACTTGCCGCATATCCGCTGCCCGGCTTGGGATTCAGCCGCAGAATAATATCAATCGCGCCCTTCAAATGTTCTTCGGGAATTTCTAAATCCTTTTGCAGTTTGTCGTAGTGCTTCTTAATGAACTGGTCGAAATATTCGGTGAGAATTTTTTTCGCAAGCCGCGCATAAATTTCGTGCTCAGTGACTTTATTCAATTGCAGCAGCAAGCACTCCTGTAAGTTGCGTGCGCCTGTACCCGGAGGGTCAATCTCCTGAATTTTTTTCAGCACTTCTAAAATCTCCTGCTCGGTCGCCTGCACATTTTGCGAAAAGGCGAGGTCATCAACGATGGAATCAATTTCTCTTCTTAAATAACCGTCATCATCAATGCTGCCGATAAGTTGTTCTGCAATTTTTTCCTCCCGTTCATCCAACTCCAGCATTCCAAGCTGGTCGTACAGATATTCATGAAAACTTTGCTCTACGGCAACCGGAATTGTTTTTTCTTCCTCGTTAGGGTCGGGATAGTTGTTGTCCTGCATCTTGTAATCCGCCACTTCGTCATCGCTCAGGTATTCGGTAATATCGAGTTCATTGTCTTCGGATTTTTCTTCCTTTTCCTCAGGCGCAGTTTCCTGCTCTTCCAATGAAGCTTCTTTTCCTTCTTCTTCCGATTCGCCTTCTTCCAATGCAGGATTTGCTTCCAATTCCTCTTTGATGCGCTCTTCCAACTGTGCGGTAGGCACCTGCAACATCTTCATAAATTGGATTTGCTGCGGGGACAACCGTTGCAGCATCTTCTGACTCAAACCCTGTTTCAGCATTGTTTTTGGCTCTTATTTTCTTGCAAATTCCACAGCCAAATTTATGAATTAATTTAGCGTCCACTCTGAAATCACTTTACAGAAAATGAAAACGTACATTAACAAAATAAAAGACTTCATCGGGCAGGAAGTAACGCTCGAAGGATGGGTGGCAAACAAACGCGAAGGCAAGGGAATTGCATTTATTATTCTTCGTGACGGAACAGGATTTCTTCAGTGCGTGGTTTCGCAGCAAAGTGTTTCTCCAGAAAGTTTTGAAGCTGCCGGAAAACTCACAATGGAAAGTTCGCTTGCCATCACCGGGAAAATTGTGCAGGATGAAAAACAGGAAGGCGGCTTTGAATTGCAGGCAACTGGCGTGAAGATTTACAGCATTGCCGAAGAATATCCGATTGCCAAAAAGGAACATGGAGTTGAATTTTTGATGGATCAACGGCACCTGTGGCTGCGCTCGCGCAGGCAGTGGGCGATTATGCGGGTGCGTAACAGGCTCATACATTCGATTCATCGTTTTTTTCAGGACAGAGGCTTCATGCACATGGACGCTCCGATTTTTACAGAAAATGCGAGCGAAGGAACAAGCACATTGTTTGAAACAGATTTTTACGGACAGCCCGCTTACCTCTCGCAGTCAGGGCAGTTATATGGCGAAGCGATGGCATTCGCGCAGGGATTGATTTATACGTTTGGTCCAACCTTCCGCGCGGAGAAATCAAAAACGCGCAGGCATCTTTCTGAATTCTGGATGATGGAGCCTGAAATGTGTTTTTATGACAACGAGAAAAATATGGATTTGATTGAGGAGTTGCTGCGCTACCTCATTCAGGATGCGCTGGATAATTGCAAAACTGAACTCGAAATGGTTGAGCGGGATATTTCAAAGTTGGAACAGGCGAATAAGAAATTTACTAGGCTCACCTATGATGAAGCAGTGCGCATTTTGAAAGGCGAACAAAAAGTGAACGGACAGGTTTCTTATGAAGTGCTTGAAAATGATTTGAAACAAATTCATGACCAGAATGCTGCTGCGAAAAAAGAAGTGGAGGAGCGCGAAGCAAAAGTGAATAGCGGCACGTTAAAAAAAGGTGAAATGAATTTCAACCTCAATGCCGTTGGCAAATTGAAAGCCTCCATCAAAGACATGGAAGAAAAAGCCGAAAATATTCCGCAGTGGATTCATTCGGCTAAAAACTTTCAGTATGGAAATGACTTTGGCGGCTCGGATGAAACTGCGCTCACGCGCTTGTTTGATGCGCCCATCATGGTTTACAACTGGCCCTTCGAAGTGAAAGCATTTTATATGAAGCGCGATGAAACAGGAAAGTTTGCAAAGGGTGTTGACGTGCTTGCGCCCGAAGGCTTTGGTGAAATCGTAGGCGGTGGCGAGCGAGAAACGAATTTAGATTTCTTGGTGTCGCAGATTAATACGCACAAGCTGCCGATGAAAGCATTTGAATGGTATCTGGATTTGAGAAGATATGGCTCTGTGCCACATGCAGGCTTTGGTTTGGGCTTAGAACGCTTTGTCGCATATACCTGTGGCTTGCATCACGTGCGCGAAACGATTCCTTTTCCGAGGATGTATGGAAGGTTGTCGCCTTGAATATGGGCGATAAATACTCGTCAAGAAGAACACAGTTTCACAAAGGTTGCGACTGGATAAAGCTAAGAATACTATCATTTCTGACTCCGTTCACATCATAAACCGCAATTGGCTTCCGGTAAAGTGAATAGAAATTAACAGGAAGGTTATCTGATTGCAGAAGTGGGCTAAGAAGAGTTAGCTGTGACTGCGTAAAGGAAGTATAATTATGTTGCAACAATATGCGACTTCGTCCTCCGATGGTATCAATAGCTACTATCGTTCCGAAATTTTGTCCATACAATAAAGCAGAGCTATCAAATTGTGCTTGCGTGAACCACATTTCATTGACCACCATTTCTTCCTCTAATCCCACTGCGTTGTATTGTCCTGACTGAAGCAGGCTCAAGATTGTGATATAGTCTTGAGAAAAAGTGGCATTGTAAAACGCATCCTGAATTATCAGGCTGCCGTTCAAATCAACCAATACAAAGTAATGCGTTCCTCCAAATTCACCTGGATATCCGCATTGATAGCCATAAGCGGTATATCCGGCATATTGCAGCAATTGAACATAAATTTTGGATGCGTAGGTGCATCGAGCCATCACGGTATTATTGGCAAATCCCTCAAGCGCGTCAAAGGGCGAAAGAATCGTATCCCGTTCGTTGCCAATGTCAACCCGTTGGGCGACAAACTTCCGAATGGTATTGATTTTTTCTATGTCTGAAGCCTCTGCATAATCAAGCGAATCAAGTAAACAATCAAACTTTTCCTTTTGAGTGAATGCGATACAAGTGGGCGGTTTATCATCATTGAATAGATTTTCATCCTTATCACAGGAGGAAATCAATACGGATAACAACAGAAGAAGGTGTGCGTATTTCATAGTCTGAGAGCGACTCTTTTTTTTCTGCATTTAAAGCCTTCCGGTAAGTTTCCTGCATATTGCAGAATACACTTTGCCGGTATGCGAAGCGTGCAGTTACGCTCGCATAAAGATTTTTTTATTCTAAATCAGGAAATGATGCAGCGGAAGTGTACCCACCGCACTTTGTTGAAAACAAATATAGACTGGATTTGGGTGAATTTCAGAGTAAATACCTTGGTTTAATAAGAGTGATACAGTAGGCTACAGTCTTGGCTTTGGTAGATTTGAATTTCATTAAAAATGTCAGACAAAATGTAGAAGTTCTTTACCTTTAAGCGGATGTTCGAATCAGTTCAATGACCAATAAAATACTCCCTCTGCTTTTCGTATTTTTCCTTTTGTCCGTTCTCATCCGCATCCCCACGCTCAACCGCCCGCTCTCCAAGCATCATGAATTTTGTACTGCTGTTTCTCTGCGAGTGATGCAGATTTGGGACGCAGCGGGAATAGCCACTTACAATTTTAATCCTGTGATGACGTATCCGAATGCTGCTGATAAATTCATTAACAACTATGCAAGCGGCAGCGGTAAAATGCTTGATGAGCAAGGGAATTATTACTACGTATCGCATCCGCCATTAGCATATTATGTTCCGTATTTTCTTTTTCAGTTAATCGGTGTTCGACCTGATGTGTTGCCGATACAGTTGTTCAATTTGCTGTTGCATTTTATCAGTGCGGTTGGAGTTTATTTGATAGTGAAGCAATTAATAAAGAATCAAAACGCTTCATGGTTCGACTCCGCTCACCATGACCAGACTGCGCTGGCGGGCTTTGTATTATATCTATTCAGCGCAGCTACGCTATGGTTCCAATCCAACACCTACATGTCGGATATGGCGGTGCAGCCGTTGTTTATTTCCGGAGTGTTGTTCGCGCTGAAATACTTTCAAAGCGGAAAACGAAAGCATCTTATTCTGCTTTCGCTGTTTATTTTCCTGATGACCTACACGACATGGCTCGGAGTTTTTTTTGCTGCCGGAGTACTGCTTTATGGAATCGTGCAGATGAAAAGAATAGCATCGCCCGGGTTATTCATTGGTTTAATTTTATTGTGCGCGTTCCTTGCTGTTTCGCTCACACTATTTCAATATGCTCAAATCGCAGGATGGGATGCTTACCGCGAAGAAGTGTTCGGAAGATTTTCTGAACGCTCCGGTATGCAAAATGGATGGAGGATATTCTCTTTACAATGGAGAAACATTTTTAGCAATTACTTCACCAGTTATTTCCCATTGCTGCTTGTTGTGCTCTTTCTTTTAAGAACCAAAGAATTCAGATTTGATGGATTTTCAAAAGTTATTGGGGTTGCGCTGATGCCTGTCTTCTTGCTGCATCTTGTATTACCTAATTATTCAGGCCATGATTTTGTATCGTTATATGGAGCAGTTTTTCTGAGTATCGTTGCGGGCATCGGAAGTCAATATTTCTTAAAGAAAGGAAAGTCGTTTTTCATTGCAGCGCTATCGCTTTATGTTTTGATAAGCATTGGGCATTATTATTATGTCAATCGCCCTGGATCAATTTCACAGCGAGGCGACAGGTATGCGGATTACAAAGACAGAGGAATTGCAATCGGGCAAAATTCAAACTCTGATGAAGTAATCTTTTTGCTGCATGAAAAACCAACTCCTGAAATTATTTTTTATGCGGGAAGAAATATTCTGAGAGTTGCAAATGAAGAAGAGGCACGGCAACATCTTCAAAAATCCTCCGCCAGTACAGGTGTGCTATTCAAAAAAATAGCAAATAATAAAGTGGATGTGGTAAAAAGGATTTCTGAGTAAGAATCAGAGAGTCGAAAATTAGAAAGCACATTAAGATTAAACAGAAAGGGCGCAAATTTATTTGCGCCCTTCGTGTCTTTGCGGTTATCGCAATCTTTATTCCGCGTCCACCTTCTCCTTCTCCTTCTTCTCTTTTTCCTTTTCTTCAACAGGCGCTACACCTGTTTGCAGCAACTTGGCTTTGATTTTCTTTTCGATTTCTTCAGCCAATTCTGGATTATCATTCAATATATCCTGAACAGACTCGCGTCCTTGTCCGAGTTTATTGCCATCATACGCAAACCAGGAACCGCTCTTTTGAATCACATTTTGCTCCACACCGATGTCAACGATTTCCCCTGTTTTTGAAATACCTTGTCCGTAGATAATATCAAACTCGGCAGTTCTGAAAGGCGGAGCCATTTTGTTTTTCACCACTTTTACTTTCACGCGGTTTGCAACCATATTGCCGTCTTTATCTTTCACCTGCGCAATTCTGCGGATGTCAAGACGAATAGAAGCGTAAAATTTCAGCGCATTTCCACCTGTTGTTGTTTCAGGATTCCCAAACATCACCCCGATTTTTTCGCGCAATTGGTTAATGAAAATGCAGCAGCAACCTGTCTTGCTGATGGAGCCTGTGAGTTTGCGCATCGCTTGCGACATGAGCCTCGCATGCAATCCCATCTTACTGTCACCCATTTCCCCTTCGAGTTCGCTTCTGGGAACAAGGGCTGCCACCGAATCAATCACCACAATGTCCAGCGCTCCTGAACGGATGAGATGCTCGGCTATATCCAATGCCTGCTCACCGTCATCCGGCTGCGAGATGAGTAGATTTTGCGTATCAACACCCAATTTTTCTGCATACGCTTTATCAAATGCGTGCTCCGCGTCAATGATGGCTGCGAGTCCGCCTTTTTTCTGAGTTTGCGCGATGGCATGAATCGCGAGTGTTGTCTTGCCGGATGATTCAGGACCATAAATTTCAATGATTCTTCCTCTGGGCAATCCGCCAATTCCGAGCGCTACATCCAAGCCAAGAGAACCAGTTGGAATGACTTCTGCAGCGACTACTTTGTTGTCGCCTAATCGCATGATTGTTCCTTTGCCGTAAGTCTTTTCGAGCTTGTCAACTGTGAGTTGAAGCGCTTTTAGTTTTTCTTTGTTGTCTGACATAATTCTTGTTTTTTGTAAGTATAGTTGTTAATTAGTTGTGAACCGTCCTTTCGTTACAAGTCTTCAGTTTACTGTTTTCGGTTTATTCCACAACTAAAAACTTCAAACCCAAAACTCAGAAAGGGATGGTTAAGTTAGAACTTTCGGTTTTGTTTTGTTACGAAGTCTTCGATAATATTTACAAACATCCGTTAGTCCGCATTGTTCGCATTTGGGATTGCGGGCAACGCAGACATAGCGTCCGTGTAGAATCAGCCAGTGATGCGCATCGGGAATGTCTTTTTTAGGGATGTATTTCACCAATTGCAGTTCTGTCTGAAGCGGATTTTTAGCATTCACCGTCAGTCCGATTCGGTTTGCCACGCGAAACACGTGCGTATCTACTGCGAGGTTGGGCTGATTGAACAAGCTTGCTGTGATAACATGTGCGGTCTTTCTGCCAACACCCGGCAGTTTTTGCAAATCATCCGCATCATCAGGCACTTCTCCTTTAAAATCCCTTACCAGCATTTCCGCCATCCCAATAAGATGCTTGGTTTTGTTATTCGGGTAGCTGATGCTCCTGATGTAAGGAAACGCATCATCAAACGTAGCTTTTGCTAAATCAAACACGGTTGGAAATCGCTCGAACAGAGCAGGAGTGACCATGTTCACACGCTTATCCGTGCATTGCGCAGAAAGAATCACCGATACGAGCAACTCATACGGATTTGCATGATGCAACTCGGTTTCCGGAGCAGGATTATTTTTTCTGAAATAGTCGAGAACGTAGCGGAATAAATCCGGTTTGGTCATGTGCCAAAACTAAAGAATTAGAACTACGCCAAATCTTATTGCTGTGAGTCTTTTTTTAAACTTCTCACCGCACTTATTATTTCTGAGAATTTACATTTAACAGGATTGAGATTGAGTAATCCTTTATGAGAGAGCGTCTTCTGATTTCTTACCTTAGAGTCGAGTGTTATTGTAGATAAAATGTAAAAAATCCATTGATCAAGGTTGAACGGATTTATGCTTGATTTGTCTTTATATTCAAGCAGACAAAAGATATAAAAATCACTATGCCTTTTTAACTCACTTCCAAATTTGTTGGTTTCCGCGCTCCACCCGATTGTTGGTTGGATTCCAAATTTTATTTCTGAAAACTTTTCCTGATGCCAGCTTTGAAGATATGCTGGAGTCTTAATTTCTATTCGCGTTCCATCTTTGTCTGTCAAATCATAGACATCCCACTCCGTGCGAATTCCTTGATTTATTCCTAATGCTGTTGCCACAAGAAACTCTGCAAGCTTTCCTCTTGTCGCATTGCTTAATAAATCTGAAACAGACAATTGCCAAAAATCTATCAGGCGTAGATCAATTTCATTCCCTGAATGATGAAACTTTTCTTGTCCGGTTTTTCGCTGTACTTCAGCTATCCCTAAATCCATAACTCAAATGTAGGTTATGGATTACAAAAAAAACTTTAATTCAAGAGATGAAACTTTTAGCAGGAAGTTTCAACTGAAGCTGTCTTCCGGCTATGCTCCAAAATAATCTGAATTGAAGTCTTGCTGGGAGTATAAACTTCTGAATCGAGTTTTTTAACAACTTCCTGCATCATCTCAAACTCTTCTTTCAATTTCCAGTTGCTGTTCATTTCCTCGGTCAATTGTTCATTTTCCCAAGCGCTGGTTTCGTTATAAAGTTTTTTTACAAACATGTTTCGTGTAGAAGTCTGTCTCATAATTAGTGCGTTTTTGTTAAGAATATCTATTAAAAAAGACACTGTAAAAACGGGGGAGGTAGGGTATTATTGTGTGCGGAGAAAAAAAATTCTGTAAAAAAACAAACCGCCTCTCTCGGTCACCCAAAACGAAAGAGGCGGTTCTATGGAAAGGACTAAATCTTTATAAGCTAATCTGCTTTTCTTCAATCAGTTTGCGCAGGTTAATCAGCGCGTAGCGCATTCTGCCCAAAGCCGTATTAATGCTCACGTTTGTTTTTTCGGAAATCTCCTTGAAACTGAGGTCATGAAAGTGTCGCAGCACTACTACTTCGCGTTGTTCATCCGGCAGGAAAGCAAGCAGCTTGCGCACTTTATCATACGTTTCATCACGGCTAATCTTGTCTTCCGTAGTTTCCTCTGAAAATTGCAGCACATTGAAAATATCAAAACCATCGCTGGTAGTTATTTTCGGGGTGCGCTTTGTCTTGCGGTAGTGGTCTATGCACAGGTTGTGCGTGATACGCAACACCCACGGCAGGAACTTTCCTTCTTCATTGTAGTGTCCAGAGCGCAAGGTGTTCACCACTTTAATAAGCGCATCCTGGAAAATGTCCTCGGCAAGGTAACGGTCGCGCACGAACATTACGATGGAGGTGAACACTCTTTCTTTATGCCTGTTAATAAGGCACTCAAGGGCGGCTTCATCACCGGCAATATACCGGATAACTAATTCCTGATCGGGAAGATTCGTCTTAATCATACGGGCTTCTTTTTTTTTGTTTAATAATTTGAACCTACGGAGCCGAGTGGAGAACGCTTGCATAAAGACAACTACCTTGCCAAGTGCTAAAAAATGCTGCTAAACGTGGTTTTCAGCGGGTTTTTCGTGTTTGCGTGTTCAAAATGTGCAGATTTTTGAACAGACAGTGTACAGTTTTAAGGATTGTGTCTAACAAATAGATGGGGTTAATATTGCCAATCAGTTTTATGCTGCTATGGAAGTGAAAGAATTTCAGCCGAAGTCCAAATCCATTACCGAACTCAACCCGCGCGATTTCATCATCATCAAGGGTGCGCGTACGCACAACCTCAAGAATGTGGATGTTGCTATTCCGCGCAACAAACTCGTGGTGATGACAGGCGTTTCCGGTTCAGGAAAATCTTCACTCACCATTAACACATTGTATGCCGAAGGGCAGAGGCGTTATGTTGAAAGCCTTTCCGCGTATGCGCGTCAGTTTCTCATGCGTATGAATAAGCCTGATGTAGATTACATAAAAGGCATTTGCCCGGCTCTCGCGATTGAACAAAAGGTAGGCACACGCACTACGCGCTCTTCGGTAGGCTCGCTCACGGAGATTTATGATTATCTGCGCCTGCTCTATGCGCGCATCGGAAAAACAATTTCTCCCGTTTCAGGCGAGGAGGTGAAGAAGCATTCCGTGCAGGATGTGGTGAATTATGTGCTTTCATTAAAAGCAGGCTCACGTGTATTGATTCTTGTTGCTTTGGAACAGCGGAAAGATGTTCCCTTGAAAAAGGAATTGGAGTTGCTGATTCAAAAAGGGTTCACGCGCATTCATAGCAGCGGGCAAACTTTTAAGATTGAAGAATGCCTTGAAGACAAAGAAAAATTCAAGGCTTTAAATCCGAAGCTGGTTGAAATTCTCATTGACCGCATTGAAGTGAAGCAGGAGGATGAAGAACTCGCGCATCGCATTGCGGACTCGGTGCAGACAGCTTTCTTTGAGGGGCATGGTGAATGTGTGATTGAAAAACTGGATGATACAAAGCGAAAATCATTCTCCAATAAGTTTGAGCTGGATGGAATACGCTTCGAAGAGCCTACGCCCAATTTTTTCAATTTCAATAATCCCTATGGTGCGTGTACGAAGTGCGAAGGCTTCGGCACGGTGATGGGCATTGACGAAGATTTGGTGGTGCCCAATAAAAACCTCTCGGTGTATGATGGCGCAATTGCCTGCTGGAAAGGCGAGAAGATGGGCGAGTGGCTCACGCCATTGGTGAAGAGTGCCATTAAATTTGATTTTCCGATTCACCGCTCTCACACTCATTTAACGAAAGCGGAAAAGCAACTGCTGTGGACGGGTAATTCCCACTTCGAAGGGCTTACTGCGTTCTTTAAATATCTCGAATCGAAGAGCTATAAAATTCAATACCGCGTGATGCTCTCGCGCTTTCGCGGGCGCACAAAATGCCCTGATTGTGAAGGGGCGCGTTTACGAAAAGATGCCGCTTATGTAAAAGTAAACGGCAAGTCCATCTCGGAGTTGCTGCTGATGCAGGTGCTTGATGTTCATGTGTTTTTCAAAAACATTAACCTCACTGCACACGACCAGCAAATTGCAAAGCGCATTTTAATCGAAATAAAAAACCGCCTCGCATTAATGGAAGATGTCGGCTTGGGCTATCTCTCGCTCAACCGTCTTTCGAGCACATTGTCCGGTGGTGAAACACAGCGCATAAATCTCACGAGTGCGTTGGGCAGCAACCTTACTGATTCGCTTTACATTTTGGATGAGCCGAGCGTTGGCTTACATCCGCGTGATACGTTGCGTTTGCTGAAAGTGCTGAAGTCGTTGCGTGATTTAGGAAACACCGTTGTCGTGGTGGAGCATGAAGAAGAAATTATCCGTGCTGCGGATTATATCGTGGATATGGGTCCGCTGGCGGGAACGAATGGAGGCGATGTGGTTTACCAGGGCACGCTGAAAGACATTTCCCGTTCAAATAAAAGTCTTACAGGCGCATATCTCACAGGCAAAATGAAAATCGAAACGCCCGCGCAGCGCAGAAAGGGATTGAATTTTCTCGAAATCATTGGGGCAACGCAGCACAACCTGAAAGATGTGAGCGTGAAAATTCCGCTCAACACGCTCACCGCAGTTTCGGGCGTGAGCGGCTCCGGCAAAACGACATTGATAAAGCAGATTCTCTATCCCGCGCTCAATTCTTTGTATGGCGGCTATGGCATCAAGCCGGGCGCGCATCGCGAGTTGAAGGGCGACATCCGCCATTTGCAGCACGTGGAGATTGTTGACCAAAATCCCATTGGCAAATCATCGCGCTCCAATCCGGTGACGTATGTGAAAGCATACGATGGCATTCGCGATTTGTATGCCGGGCAGCAGTCGTCAAAGCTGAAAGGATTTCAACCGCGCCATTTTTCATTTAATGTGGAAGGCGGGCGCTGCGAAACGTGCAAGGGCGAGGGCGAGATAACGGTGGAGATGCAGTTTCTGGCGGATGTGCATCTTGAATGTGAAGAATGCCGAGGCAAGCGCTTTAAAGATGAAGTGCTGGAGGTGACTTACAACAGTAAGAATATTTTCCAGGTACTCGAAATGACGATTGATGAGGCGCTTGATTTTTTCATAGAACAAAAAAACATACACGAAACATTGCAGCCACTTGTTGATGTGGGATTGGGCTATGTGAAGCTCGGACAATCTTCTTCCTCACTCAGCGGGGGTGAGGCGCAGCGCGTGAAGCTCGCCTACTTTCTTGGCAAGGGAAACACCGAAGGGCGCACGCTCTTCATCTTTGACGAACCCACCACGGGCTTGCATTTTCACGACATAAAAAAACTGCTGAAGTCGTTCAACGCACTCATTGACAAGGGGCATTCGGTGGTCGTCATTGAGCATAATGTGGAGGTGCTGAAAAATGCCGACTGGCTGATTGACCTTGGTCCCGAAGGAGGCGATGCGGGCGGATACCTGCTCTATCAGGGCGTGCCGGAAGGAATCACAAAGGCAGAGAAAAGCTACACCGGAATTTTTTTACAGGAAAAATTATCACCTACTTAAATCATGTATCTGATGAAGCACCTTCTTTTTTCAACCCTGCTTCTGTTTGCTTTTGCAACAACGAATGCGCAAACGCCCACACTGAAAAAATACGACATCGGCACTTCCGGCTGCCAGGTGTATCTGCATGCTGAACCGGAGTTTCAGATGGACCTTTCGTCAGATTCATCAGAAGTGTGGACAGGTGAGATAGAAAATGATGGGTTGAATTATGCTGTAATCTGCGTGCGGCTTAAAGCGGAAATTGAAGGCGGTGAACCGGAGTTGACCGGCTTACTGGAAAACTATATGGATTTCCTCAAGGACCAGTTTGTCGTTTTAAGCGCTACCGGATATGCCGAAGGGCGCAGGTTGGGTGAATATCCGGGTGTATATGGCGTGCTTGATTATTGGGAAGATATGGATGACATGCAATACACGGTAATGGGCTGGGCGAATAATAAATATCTTGTTGTGATGATGGTTTATGGTATAGAGGATGCTGAATATGCGCAATACAACACCTTTTTCGAGGGGATGCGCTTCCCAGAATAGAATCTTCATTTCTATAGAGTTCAACCTTCCATTTACTGATTCCGTAAGAACAAACCGACACACACAGGTTATTCACGAAGCCGGTGTCAATAATTCATTGTTCGCCTGTTATCTTTAGTTCTATTATGCGTCTCATTGCTATGACATTGCAAAAAATTTTTCAACTCCTTCTGCTGTTCAGCGTAACGCTGACTTTCTTTTTTTCTGAACCAGCATTTGCGCAGGCGCGCAAACTGCGCAAAGCAGACAAAGCGCTCTCGCTCTTCCAGTTTGATAAAGCCATCAATCGCTACACAAAAATTGCAAAGAAACATCCCGACAACTACAAGGCATTGAGCAGCCTTGCTGACATCTATCGCATCACGGGCGATTATGAAAACGCGGTGGCGTGGTATGGCATCGTGGTGAAGCAAGCGCAATGCACACCGATGCAAAAATTTTACTACGCACAGATGTTGCGCACTGCGGAGCAATATGATTCGGCAAAGGTGTATTATTTGAAATATTCAGACCTTGCGCCCAATGATTCACGCGGGTTGCGCATCGCCAACGGCATGGACATGCTGCCCGATTTAAGGCGCGACTCCATCAAATTCCGCGTGAAGGAATATCCGCATAATACACCGGGCTTGGAGTTCAGTCCAGCGTATTACAAGAATGACAGCACCATCGTGTTTCCAACATCGCGAGGCACAGGCAAATTGGATGTGTGGTCTGATAATCCGTTTCTTGATTTATATGTTTCTGTACAAAACGACACGAGTTTCAGCGAGCCTGTTCCCATTGAAGGTAACGTGAATAAAGAATTTCACGAAGGTCCTGTGGTATTTGATACGAGCTACACCACGATGTATTTCACCCGCAATAATTACATCAAGAAGAAAAAGAAAAGCCGCGAGGGAATTATGAAATTGAAAGTGTTTAAAGCGGTGTATAAAGACAACAAATGGGAAGAAATTGCCGACCTGCCGTTTAACAGCGATGAATATTCCGTAGGGCATCCCACGCTCACGCCTGATGGAAAGTTTATGTATTTCGCTTCCGACATGCCCAATGCAAATGCAGTGGGTGGACAGGATTTATATATGGTGGCGATTACCGACAGCGGCTTTGGTGAACCGGTGAACCTAGGCACGGCAATCAACACAAAGGGCGATGAAGTGTTTCCGTTTTATCACCCGAATGGCACGCTCTATTTTTCATCTGACAGCTATGAAGGCTTTGGCGGCTTGGATATTTATTCGGCAACACAATCAAAAGGAGCGTGGGGCATTATCACCAACCTCGGCTATCCCATCAACAGCAGCAAAGACGACTTCGGATTGATTTACAACGAGAAGCTGGAACACGGCATGTTCACCTCCAGCCGACCGGGCGGTGCAGGCAGCGATGACATTTATTTGTTTGATAAGAATACGAAAGTGATACTGCTCGGCAAGGTGATTGACAAGAAAACGAAAGAGCCGATACCCGATGCGATGGTGTATCTGAAGGAAATGGTAACAGTTCAACTTGATTCCCTCGCTTCGGATAAAAAAGGAAAATTCAAATTCCCGCTTGAAATCAACAAAGACTTTGAAGTGACTACCGAGAAGTACGGCTACTTCCTTGCTAGCCTGATAAAAGTTTCTACGCGCATGGAAGGCAAAGACACCATTGAAATCGTGATTGAATTGCAGCGCATCGCAGTAGGAGAGGTAGTGAAATTGGAAAACATCTATTACGACTTCGATAAGTTTGATATTCGCCCGGATGCAGCCGTTGAGTTGAATAGGTTCGTGCAATTCATGAACAAATATCCCGGCATGGAAGTGGAGCTGCGCTCGCACACAGATAGTCGCGGGTCTGATACCTACAACCAATGGCTTTCTCAAAAACGCGCTGAATCAGCAGTTGCTTATGTGATTAAACAGGGCATCGGCAGCACCCGCATCAAGGCGCGCGGCTATGGCGAATCAATGCCCGTAAACCAATGTGTGAACCGCGTGCCCTGCACAGAAGAAGAACACCAGATGAACAGACGCACCGAGTTTGTCGTCACCAAGCAACCTACCGAGTTGAAAGTGAAAAGTTCGGTGAAGGATTAAACTCTCAAAACTCCTAAATTCGCTCACACCCGTTTTTGAGCGTATGAACTTCCCCTCCCGCCTGATTGAAGATGCCGTAAATGAATTTTCCCGTCTGCCTGGAGTAGGCAAGAAAACCGCGTTGCGTTTAGTGTTGCACTTATTAAGACAACCACAGGAGCAATCCCGTCAGTTTGGTGAAGCGATTACGCGCATGAGAAATGAAATCAGGTTTTGTAAGCAATGCTACAATGTGGCAGATGCAGAATTATGCAACATCTGCGGCAGCCACAAGCGCGACCAATCAATGATTTGCGTGGTGGAAAATCTGCGCGATGTGATGGCGGTGGAAAACACGAATCACTTCAACGGAGTGTATCATGTGTTGGGTGGCATTATTTCCCCGATGGATGGCATCGGTCCCGATGAGTTGCAGATTGAATCGCTTTTGGAAAGATTAAAAACACAGGAAGTGCGCGAAGTCATCATGGCGCTCAGCCCCACGATGGAGGGCGACACCACGATTTTTTATCTCTCGCGCAAACTCAGCCCGTTTAATATCAAAGTCACTGCCATCTCGCGCGGCATCTCCGTGGGCGGTGAATTAGAATACACCGATGAAATCACGCTCGCCCGCGCAATCGTGAACCGGATGCCCTATGAGAGTTTTTTGGTGAGGGGGTAAAAATAAGAAGAGAGGATACGCTGTCCAATAAATTTCCCCGCCCATCGTATTTATTACCTTTGGGAATTCTATAACTTACATGAAGCTTACCATTATCCTTGTCAGCTACAACGTGAAGTATTTCCTCGAGCAAGCGCTTGCGTCTGTGCGGAAAGCTGTGGGAAATTTATCCGTTGAAACGATTGTGGTGGATAATGCTTCGAATGACGGCTCTGTCGCACTGGTGAAAAGCAGGTTCCCGGAAGTAATTCTGATTGAAAATAAAGACAACAAAGGTTTTGCCGTTGCAAATAACCAGGCAATCAAAATTGCGCTGGGTGAATATGTGTTACTTCTAAATCCTGACACGCTTGTGCAGGAAGATACACTGGAAAAAACTGTGCAATTCATGGAGGCGCATCCCGAAGCAGGCGGGCTGGGGGTGAAGATGGTGGACGGTAAAGGTATTTTTCTTCCCGAATCAAAACGCGGACTTCCTACACCCAAAGTGGCGTTCTTTAAATTGTTCGGATTGTCTGCTCTTTTTCCAAAATCAAAAACATTTGGGCAGTATCATCTTGGTTTTCTTGATGAAAATAAAACACATGAAGTGGATGTGCTTTCAGGTGCATTCATGCTGATGCGTAAAAAAGTGCTGGATGAAATTGGTTTGCTGGATGAAACATTTTTCATGTACGGTGAAGACATTGACTTGTCGTACCGTATCACAAAGGCGGGCTACAAGAATTATTATTTTCCCGAAACGCGCATCATCCACTACAAGGGCGAAAGCACGAAGAAAGGCAGCTTGAATTATGTGCGCATGTTTTACAACGCGATGGTGATTTTCGCGCGCAAACATTTTGACTCGCAGTTGATGTTCGGCTACTCTTTTTTAGTCACGGTTGCCGTGTATCTCACTGCGATGAGTTCGTTTTTTAAACGCGTGTTGCAAAAACTGTTACTGCCTCTTGCCGATGCGGGGTTGCTCTTTGTGGGTATGTATGTCATCAGGAATTTTTACGCCACTAACTTCAAAGGTGCGCCTGAATATTATCCGATCGCTTATATGCTCTATATCGTGCCTGCTTATATTTTTTTATGGCTGGTGTCGGTTTATCTCAGCGGTGGTTATGACAAGCCGTTGAAAAATTATCGCGTGGTGCGCGGGTTGCTCATCGGCACATTACTCATCGCAGCGTTCTATGCTTTCTTGCCGGACACGCTGCGTTTCTCGCGCGCGATGATTTTGCTTGGCGCAGGCTGGGCAGTGTTTGCGATGGTGGCATTGCGACTTGTGCTGGTTTCCTTGTTTGGAAAGAAATTTGATTTGGGTGAAAGCAATTCTCACAGGATGCTGATTGTGGGAAGTAAAGAAGAAAGCGAGCGAGCGCTCACGTTGCTTTCACATGCCGACAGTGATTACTCATATATCGGTTATGTTAGCGATTCAATCAGTTCCGCTGAAAATTATTTAGGAAGCATCAATGAATTGCAAAACATCCGCGAAATCTATAAAGCGGATGAAATCATTTTTTGCAGCAAGGATATTTCTGCAAAGCAAATCATTGACAGCATGGTGGTAAACGGACCGGAACTGAACTACAAAATCGTTCCTGAAGACAGCATGAGTGTGATTGGCAGCAATTCAAAAAACACATCCGGTGATTTATATGCAATTGATGTGAACCTTGCGATTACTTCAGCAATGAATCGAAGAAATAAGCGACTGTTTGATTTGGTAGTATGTGTAGTGTTGCTATTCACGTTTCCCGTGAAAATATTTTTAGTGAAAAACTTTGGAGGTTTGATTAAAAATTGGTGCAGTGTTTTGCTTGGAGGAAAATCATGGGTGGGCTATGCAAAGAGCATTGCCGGAAACGGAAATTATGTGTTGCCGAAAATTAAGGAAGGCGTTTTATCTCCTGTAAACGCTTTGAAAGATAAAACCGTTAATGACGTTACCCGCGCACGATTGAATTTGTTTTATGCGAAAGAATATTCCGTTTATAGCGACATGAATATTCTGCTGAAAGGAGTGCGGGATTCAGGGATGACTACAAATTAATTCCCTCTCAAGTGATACGCCTTCGGTTTTACAAAAGCGCGGATGCCGATGTAAGATAAGGTTGCTCCAAAACCGGAATGACCTCTTCCTGACCACGGAAGATTTGCGCTCACGCGGTCGCAGCAGTTCCAATACACCGTGCCGCTGTCAATCTGCTTCAGGATTTTTTCACCTGCTTCTTTACTGTCGCAATATACGGCTGCTGTTAATCCATATTCGGTGTCTTGCATGAGTTGTATCGCTTCGGCATCATCTTTCACTTTTTGAATTCCGATGATGGGACCAAACGATTCATCTTTCATTACACTCATTGAGTGATTCACATCCACCAGCACTGTTGGTTCAAAATGATTTCCTTTCCCTTCCACTTTCTTTCCGCCTGTCGCAACCTTTGCTCCTTTTTGCACCGCATCTTCAACTTGCTTTTGCAGGAAATCAACTTGCGGCTTGCGCGTTACCGCTCCAATATAAATGTCTTCACTTTCCGGATTTCCGGCTTTGAAACTTGTCACTTCATCCACGAAATACTTTACGAAGTCATCATAAATTTTTTCGTTCACGTAGATGCGTTCCACTGCGCAGCAGCTTTGTCCGTTGTTGTAAAACGCGCCATCTGCTGATGCAGTGGCAACGGCTTTCACGTCTTTATTGTCGCTGGAAACATAGAGAGGGTCTTTACCGCCAAGTTCTAATTGACAAGGAACCATCTTGGGCGCAACGCGCTCATAAATGGACTGCCCTGTTTTGTAAGAGCCTGTGAAATAATAGCCGTTCAGTGGTAAATCAAGCAATGCTTCTCCTGCATCCTTTGCGCCAACCACCACCTGAAAAACATCTTTCGGAACTCCTGCTTCATGCAGCAGCCTTCCTATTTCCAAACCTGTGAGTGTGCTGAATTCAGAAGGCTTATACAATACTGCATTTCCCGCGATTAAAGCAGGGATGAATACATTGGTGCCAACAAGGTAGGGATAATTCCACGCGGAGATATTCGCGAGTACTCCAAGCGGCTCGAAAGAAATTTTTTCTGTCAGTCCGGTTTCTGCATACACGGTTTCATCCGACAGCCACTTCTCTGAATTCTCTAAAAAGAATTTGATTCTTCTTTTCGCGCCATTGATTTCATTCTGCGATTGCTTAATCGGTTTGCCGACTTCGCGGGTAAGTGTTAATGCCAGGGAGCTGATATTGCTTTCGAGCAGTTTATCAAACGCAGCGATTACTTCGATTCTTTTTTTGAGAGGAACATTTGCCCATGATTTCTGAGCGGCTTTTGCTTGCTCAAATTTTTGTTGAATTGCTTCCCGTGAATCTTCCCGTAGTTCTTTCAGAACTTCTCCTGTTGCGGGGTTGTAAATTTTCAAAGTGGTTTGCATTGTTGCTTCTGAAATCATAATAATTATTTTTTCGTTTTGATTTTCGTTAAAAAATATTCGTACACTTTATCACCGTCAATCAATTTCCCGTTTTTAAAATTGTGAAAAAATTCAGGATGCCATTGCACCGCCATCACTTTTCCCTCTTCAGCGCCTTTCCAGCCGAAGGCTTCAATCATGCCGTCTGTTGGACAATAGGCATACGCTTCTAAATTTTTACCCAAATCTTTCACCCCCTGGTGATGAACGGAATTCACGATTTTATTTTGCTCGTCTTCGTAAAGTCTATCTAATAATGTTCCTTCATTAAATGCAATCGCGTGCGAAAGCTGGTCATACTTTTCTGCATCACGATGTTGCAGTGCATCCGATTTTTGAGTTTGAATATCCTGAAAAAGTGTTCCTCCAAAATATACGTTCATCACTTGAAAACCACGGCAGATGCCCAGCACCGGCTTACCATTTTTTACAGCCCAATCCAAAATCGCCAGTTCAAATTCATCGCGGTATTCATCGCCTTTCCACTGTCCGATTGGTTTTTCATTGTATGATTCAGGTGCCATGTCGGTGCCACCTTGTAACACGATTCCATCCAACTCGTCAAGAAATTGTTTCATTTCATCACCGTGCAAATCTGGAATCAGGACAGGGATCACGCCCTTTCTCGAAACGAAATCCGCAAAGTCACTTGCGATGTAGCATAAGGTTTTCGGTCCGAACACATTCCTGTTAGGGTCAGGATACAGAAAGCATGACGGGATGCCGATTTTTATCATGCGGCAAAATTAGATTAAATCCACCTCCGCACTTTCCTCTTGAAATCAAGATAAGCCTGCCCGTGCAGCTTTGTAAGAAACTCTTCTTCAAGCCGGATTTGTATTTGCAAAAGCATATAACTCAACACGAGCAGCAGTAAGGTTGTTCCGGTGGGCGCGATAAAAAACGCTCCGAGCAACGCGAACTCCATGCCGAGATAAATCGGGTTGCGGGAATAGTTGAATAAGCCGCTATGCACAAGCGCAGTTTTTGTTTGTTCATCAATGCCTAACCGCCAAGATTCGCGCATCTGCGCTTGCGCGATAAAAGTGAGTACAAGCGCAATAATCATGAAGGCTGCGCCAACATCTTGCAGATAAATATTTTCCAACCAGGTAATCGGCAGAAAATAATTGTAGGACTCCGGCACAACGACATTCGTAATAACAAAGCCTGCAAGCATCAGCATAATCAGCATTAAATAGCTGCTCATCAGATTATGGGCGTTATCTTTTTTGCCGCGAATAATCGGGTTTTTCCCGGTTTGCTTCCACACCACATACGCGCGGAATACCATCAGAAAAAGAAAAAACAAAGCAAGATTGACGAGCAGAAAAATGCGAAAGAAGAGCGTCATGGATTTTAATTTGAAGATACCAATTTCAATCCCACAACAGAGCCAATCAAAGAAAAGATAAAAAACAATCGCCAAAAGTCAGTTGGCTCTTTGAAGAAAAGCATCCCGATAATTACCGTACCCACTGCGCCAATGCCTGTCCACACGGCATAGCCCGTTCCGAGTGGAATTGTTTGCACGGCTTTATTCAGCAACAAAAAACTCAGCGTGATGCAGAAGAAAAATCCAACACTCCATTTCCAATCGGAAAAATTGTTGGAGAGTTTAAGGCAGGTGGTGAAGCCGACTTCAAAAAGTCCGGCAACGATAAGGATAAGCCAAGGCATAGAAATATTTTTTTTAACGCGGTAATCAGCCAGAAAATGTTAAAAGATACTAATTGATTCCGTTTGCAAAATAATTCATCGGGGCGTGAGTTTGAGTGTGAAAACAAAAAATATGGAAACCTCTGCCCCTTCAGTTATTGACCGGTTAAACAACTGGATTAGCAATTCTGTCACCATCAAAATCATCGTTATCGGGATTTTGATTCTTATCCTGATGATCCCGACTTCCTTCATTCAATCGCTTATTCATGAGCGGCAATACCGGCAGGAAGAAGCAATCAACGAAGTGAGTGATAAATGGGGAAACGTGCAAACGCTGAACGGACCTGTGCTTACCATTCCTTATAAAAAATACAGTCAGAGCACTTATGGAAAAGAAACCACGGAATACATCCGCATCCTTCCGGAAACGCTTGCTATCACAGGCGCATTAAATCCTGAAACGCGCTATCGTGGAATTTTTGAAGTGGTAGTCTATAATGCGCAACTACAGGTCAATGGCACATTTCCCGCGCTCACAATTCCATCGGTGAATCCTGAACACATTCAATGGCAGGATGCTTTTTTGTCTGTCGGTATTTCAGACATGCGCGGCATCCGCGATATGCTCAAGCTGAATTGGAACGGACAAATTCTACAGCCCGAACCCGGTATTGGCAATGGTGGAATTTCTACTTCAGGCGTAAGTTGCAAAGTGCCTGTAGCGTTAGATTCAACCGGGTATTCGTTTTCCTTCGGATTGAATCTCAACGGCTCCAACAGTTTTTATTTCGTGCCGCTTGGAAAGGAAACAAACGTCAGTATTCAATCCGCATGGAAGAATCCGAGTTTCACCGGAGCATTCTTACCCGTGTCAAGAGAAATTAATAACGAAGGTTTTACTGCAAGTTGGAAGGCTTTGCATCTCAATCGCAACTATCCTCAAACATGGATTGAAAACACCTATGATGTGCTGGAATCTTCATTTGGTGTCGGCTTGCTGGTGCCTGTGGAGCAATATCAAAAATCTATCCGCTCTGTGAAGTATGCGCTCATGTTCATTTCACTTACGTTCCTCTTTTTCTTTTTGGTGGAAGTGATGAACCGGAGGAATATTCACCCGATTCAATATATTCTTGTCGGATTGGCGCTCTGTCTTTTCTACACGTTGCTGGTTGCGCTTTCCGAGCATATCAGTTTCAACAAGGCATACTTAGTCAGCAGTATCGGAATTATCGGAATGATAACATTATACTCGCGTTCCATTTTTCAAAAAAATCTCCTTACCCTCGTGATGAGCCTTGTGTTGATTGCGCTTTACGGATTCTTGTTCAGCACATTGCAATTGCAGGATTATTCATTATTAATCGGAAGCATCGGGCTGTTCCTGATACTTGGAATTGTGATGTTCCTTTCGAGAAATATTGATTGGTATGGAATGAAGAAGCAGGGAGAGTAATCTTTTGTCATGCCGGAACGAGTCCAGCATGACAACATCAACATCTATTTCACAGAACTCTTTTCACTAATTTAGCCAAGCTATTTTATGAAAGTAATTATCCCCGTTGCTGGCGCAGGAACCAAACTCAGACCCCTCACTTACACACAACCTAAAGCGCTCATCCCGGTAGCCGGAAAACGTATTCTCGATTTTATCATTGACCAGTTGCTGGAAGTTGGGTTGAATGAATTCGTTTTTGTGGTGGGCTATCTCGGTGAAAAAATTAAAGACCACGTTGATTCAAAATATCCGCAAATCAAAGCCGACTATGCAGTGCAGGCTGACAGACTGGGCGTGGGTCACGCAATTTGGACGACAAAAAGTTTTGTGAAGCCTGATGAAGAAATTCTGATTGTGCTGGGTGATACAATTGTGAAAGTAGATTTATCAGAGGTATTGAAATCGCCTAAATCAACTTTGGGTGTGCGCAAGGTGGATGACCCGCGTGACTTTGGCGTGGTGGAATTTGACAGCAAAGGGAAAATTGCGGGGCTGGTGGAGAAGCCGAAGTTTCCGAAGTCAAACATGGCGCTTGTGGGCGTTTACAAAATCAAAGAATCGAAACTACTGTTTGAAATGCTGAGTCAGTTAGTAGAAAAAGAAATGAAGGAAGGCGAAGAAATTCATCTTACGGATGCCATCATGCTCATGATGGGAAAGGGTGTTGAGTTCGACAGTTTCCGTGTTGACAACTGGTATGACTGCGGCAAGATGGAAATTCTGCTGGAAACGAATGCGAAACTGCTGAAGGGCACCGAGTATGTTCCTGTGGATAAAGAGATGTTGCAAAATTCTATTCTGATTCAGCCGGTAACTATTGCAAAAGGAACAAAGCTGATGAACTCCATAATAGGTCCATTTGTGACCATTGGCGAAAATGCTTCCGTAGATGCCTCAATTGTCAGCAACTCTATCATTGGGGATTTTGCAAACCTCAATAATGTGCGGCTCACCAATTCCATTATCGGAAGCGATACGCGCGTAACCGGTTCCAAACAGTCGCTTAATATTGGCGATAATACCGAGATAGATTTCAGCGGAGAGAAGAAAAAAGCCTGATGCTTCGCGATGACTAACCGCATCACTGAATTATTCAAAATTCAATATCCCATTATCCAGGCGGGTATGATTTGGTGTTCAGGCTGGGAGCTTGCTTCAGCGGTAAGCAACGCGGGCGGACTCGGTATTATTGGCTCTGGCTCCATGTATCCCGACATTTTGCGTGACCACATTCGCAAGTGCAAGGCAGCGACCGACAAACCTTTTGGCGTGAATGTTCCGCTGATGTATCCCGCGATTGACCAGCACATGCAAATCATTATGGATGAAGGAGTGAAAATCGTTTTCACCTCAGCAGGAAATCCAAACGTATGGACGAAGACGCTGAAGCAAAAGGGAATCACCGTTGTGCATGTCGTGTCAAGCGTAAAGTTTGCGAAGAAGTGTGAAGAGGTTGGCGTAGATGCAATCGTAGCAGAGGGTTTTGAAGCAGGCGGTCACAACGGGCGCGAAGAAACAACTACGATGGTGCTAATTCCGATGGTACGTGATGCGGTTCAACTTCCATTGATAGCTGCGGGCGGAATTTCTTCGGGACGCGCGATGCTGGCTGCTTTTGCACTCGGAGCAGAAGGCGTACAAGTAGGTTCGCGCTTCGCTGCAAGCGAAGAATCATCCGGACATATCAATTTCAAAAACAAAATTGTGGAGGCGAAAGAAGGCGACACGTTGTTGACGATGAAACAACTTGTTCCTGTCCGATTGATTAAAAATAAATTCTTTCAGCAAGTGCAGGAGGCAGAATTGCGAGGAGCTTCGCGGGAAGAACTTGCTCAACTGCTTGGAAGAGCGAGGGCGAAAAAAGGAATGTATGAAGGAGATTTGGAGGAAGGCGAATTGGAAATCGGGCAAGTCGCTGCGATGATAAATGACGTGAAACCTGCTGCGCAAATTTTAAAGGAGATTTTGGAAGAGTTTTTAATGATGAAACATCAAGTAGCTAAACTCTGACGCTACATCCTTTCGAGCAAAAAAGAAAACCGCTGTTCTCAGACCGAGAACAGCGGTTTTTAAAATCAGTTTCAAATAGGATTATTCCAACTCGCAACTACCGCCTGCAACCTGTGCAGCGGTGTCAGAAGCATCGCATGCATCTTCTGCATCGCCCTTCTTTGTGTCAGGAATCGTAGTCTTCGTTGTTATTCCTAAAACTGTGCAGGAACACACGTAATCTTTTTTGCAGGATGCCAAACTGAGCACTGCAAACAGAGCCACTACCGGAACAAGTTTTTTCATAGGTAACTATTTATGGGGTTAAAAAATAATACCGCAAATAGAAAAATTTTGGTAAATAAAAAATAATCTGACGTTAATTCTGCATGAAATCATTCCGCTGATTTTTTCCGTATCCGCAAATTCAACACCTCTACCGCAAGCGAGAAGAAGATAGCGAAATAGATATAGCCTTTGGGTACATGATAGGCAAAGGCTTCAATCATCAGCATAAAGCCGATCAGCACTAAAAACGTAAGTGCCAATACCTGCAAGGTGATATGCTTGTTTACAAAATTGCTGATGGCGCTGGAAAACAGCATCATAGTGAGAATGGAAATAACCACTGCCGCAATCATAATCGGAATTTGATTTGACAAGCCCACTGCTGTTAAAATTGAATCGAATGAAAACACCATATCAATCAATACAATCTGCACTAAGATGGAGCCGAAAGTAGCAGCTTTAACCGTCTTGTTGTGTGCTTCGTGCCCCGCTACTTTGCCGTGCAATTCAGAAATGCTTTTTGCAATCAGAAACAATCCTCCGAAGAATAAAATAATATCTCTGCCGCTTATTTCTGCCGTTTCCTGGGCATGTTGTATTCCCACACTGCTCAGGAATGCTGTAAAAGGAAGTTCAAAAATCGGAGCAGTAAACTTTACGATATAAGAGATGCCCATCAGCAACAATATCCTGAAAACTAATGCTAAGGATAACCCGATAAATCGTGCGCGCGGTTGTTGCGCTTGTGGTAATTTGTTGGTAATGATGGAAATGAAGATGATATTGTCAACGCCCAATACAATTTCCAGAAATGTGAGCGTGACAAGGCTGATGAGCGCTTCGGGGGTAAAGAGTGCTGATAAATCCATTGATGAAATAAATGTGAGTGCGAAAATAAACCGATTCTATACAAAAATAAGTGCGCGGTCTTTCAGCAGTTCTCTCCACTCTGGCGGGATGCCGAGAAACTCATCGCGGAAGCGGTCAAGTTCTTCTTTGGTTTGTGCGGAGAGCAATCCCTGCATCTCTTCCATTGCGACATCACTGAACATCAGAGGCGTATGCGACAACAACATATTGCTTCCTTCACATGCGCAGCAAATCTGGTATTCAGCACAATCATTCAGCGCCTTGCCTTTCACTGCGCACTTAGAGAGCCATTCGTTTACATCTGTTTTGCCTTCCATCAACAGAGTCATGCGTGAGGAAAGGTCAACATTGTTTGCAAAATAATCTCCGAGCCGCTCCATGGATTCTTTTGAAAGATTGGCTGCAATTTTTCCATGACATTCTGTGCAAATGGCATACTCAATCAGCGTTTCCGTAATGTCATTCTTTTTATCATAGCGCATCGCTTTTTCAATCATGTAATGCGTACCTGGCTCTAAAACATTCTTGCCGCACATCACGCAGTTTTTAAACGGCTCGCCTGTTGCGTCAGCATAAAACACAGGCGGAATTTCAATTTGATTCTTGAACGGCAGGAAAATTCTTTTGCGTTCGTTTGACATGCGTTTCGGTTTTAGAAGGCATCAGACTGAACAACCCACTTAGCAAGTTCTTTTAGCGTAACCTTTTTCCCGTACATCAAAATGCCGGTGCGATAAATTTTTGCAGCTATCCATGTTGTGAAAACGAATCCAAGAACTACTGAAATCATCGAAGCAACGATTTGCCACGTATCCGGTCCGAAGGGAATCCGCGCAGGCATCACAATCGGTGCGGTGAACGGGATGATGGAAGCCCAGATTGCCAAAGCGCTGTCAGGCTCCTGGATTGCCGACATCATGATGAAGATGGAAAGCACAATCGGAAGGGAAATGATTACGGAAAGCGATTGCGAATCGCCTTCATCATTCGTGGCAGAACCAAGCGCGGCATACAGCGCTCCGTAAATCAGATAGCCGCCAAGAAAATAAAACAGGAAAAAGAAAAACAACTTCATCAATGGAATATTCTCCCAGCTTGTGAGCGCCATTGCAACTTCATATTGGTCAGGCGTGGGCGCCATCTCAGGGTTCATGGTGAATTGCTGCATGTCTGCAAGCTGACCTGCGAACACAATTCCCAAAATCATATACACAAAGCCGATAAGAATAGCCCAGAGGATAAACTGCGTCAGTCCCACTGCGCCTATGCCGATGATTTTTCCCATCATCAGTTGAAACGGACGCACCGATGATGCCATCACTTCGATGATGCGGCTTGTCTTTTCTTCCATCACGCCTTTCATTACCATGGCGCCATAGATAAACAGCACCATGTAAATCACAAAGCCCATCATGTAGCCGAGCGCAGTGGCAATGAGCGTGTCGCCTGTTTTTTCGCCTTCCGCGCCATACACGATGTTCTCCAGACTCACTTTGGTGTTCTCCAGATTTTTCAGAACGCTCTTGTCAATCTGCGCCTCCTCGATTTTTTTCTCGCGCAATACTTTGGCGATTTGTTTTTCGATGTAATCTTTTGCCTTGATGCCAAGTTGCTTATCGGAGCGATATTGAATGCCGCGCGGATTATTTAAATCAGTGACAGGCGGAATAAGCAGAATGCCGTCATACTTGAGCGAAGCATAATTTTTTTCGAGCCACAAGAAATTAGAATCGCTGAAGAAAAAGTAAAGCGAATTGTCGTCAGCGAATTTATTTTTGAAATAGCCGCTGTCATCGAGCACCACGATGCGCTTTTTGCTTTCGCCATAGCTTGAAAGGAAAACCACCCCGATAAAAAACAGCGCAAACCCCGCAGGCGCAAGCAGCGTGGTGACGATGAAGGAAGTTTTCTTCACGCGCGTCAGATATTCCCGCTGGATGATGAGCCAGATTTTACCCATTTGATTTTTGCACTTCCTTTATAAAAATCTCGTTGATTGCAGGCAAAATTTCTTTGAACCCATGCACCTCAATATGATGCTCGATGCAATATTTCAGCGCATCATTTGGCGATTGCCCGCTCTCCATTTTAATAATTAGCTCATGGTCTTTCTGCTGCACGATGTTGAGCCTGCCATTCAATTCAGGCAATGCGCCTTTGTAGCTGATGCTGAACAAATTTTCCTTAAACCGCTCGCGGATGTCGCGCACGCTTCCGCTCAGAATATTGCGTCCGTTGTTGATGAGGGCAATGTCTTCACAGATTTCTTCCACCTGCTCCATGCGGTGCGTGGAGAAAATAATAGCCGTGCCTTTGCGCTTCAACTCCTGGATTTCATCTTTCAGCAAATTTGTGTTTATCGGGTCTAATCCCGAAAACGGCTCATCAAGAATCAGCAGCTTCGGGTCGTTAATCACCGTTGCGATAAACTGCACCTTTTGCTGCATCCCTTTTGAAAGTTCTTCCACGCGCTTCTCATACCAATCGGTGATGTTGAATTTTTCCAGCCAGAAATTCACCTTCTCTTTCGCCACCTTCTTCGACAGGTTTTTCAGCCGCGCCAGATAAATCAGATGTTCGCCCACCTTCATCTTTTTATACAGCCCGCGCTCTTCGGGCATGTAGCCGATGAGTTCATTGTGCGCGCGCCCCAACGGCTGACCGTTTAGCGTGATGCTGCCCGAATCAGCCACCATAATATTCGTGATGATGCGGATGAGTGTGGTTTTGCCCGCGCCATTCGGTCCCAGCATTCCGAAAATGGAATTTTCCCTTACCTCAAGCGAAATATTATCGTTGGCTTTTTTATCGCCAAACGATTTATTGATGTTTTGCAGGGAAAGGATTGCCATAAGGGGGAGGCAAAGTTAAGTTGTAAGTCGTAAGTTGTAAGTAATAAGTTGTAAGTAATAAGTTGTTGAAGATAAATCAGCTATTCACTTACAACTTATTACTGTTATTTGGCGCGTACTGATTTCCTTTACATAACGGCATCTTTCGTAGCGTATGACTTAGGTGGGGTGGTGATTATCTACCTCCTTCAAAAGCAAAATCAATGACTCTGAGAGTTGAATCCGGATTAATTCTTATCCAACCGTATAAGGTATCATTTGGCTCCAAAAGTCTTACTCCTGCAAAATGGGTTTGATTCCCCCAATATCCTGTTGGTTCTATATAATAGTTTGAACCTCGGAAGATATATTGAGCCCGAAATGAACTCCAATTTAGATTATCATTAATAGTATCATTGGAATTTAATGGTTGAATAAAATTCTCTGAAAGTCCGCTAAAGTCTATTCTGTTGGATGCGATTTGCAAATCAGGATTTAGAAGATTAATCCATTTGTAGTCCATCAAAGTTGGAAAACACTCCCAGCCTGAATCTTGTGGACAGCAACTAATCTGTAGGGAAAGAACAGCTTTAGTCCATATAACTGCCAAATCATGAATGCTATCCCTGTTTAAATCTATTAATAGTGAATCCCGATAACCAAAACAGGTATCAATTATCTTCTGAAAAGTATAATCGGGCTGAAAATAATATTCCGCAGAGTCAACTGCACCCGCTTTCATTTGAAATTTTTCTTTTTGATGCGGGTTTTCTTCAAGAGTTTTTTCGCAGGCAAAAACAAATCCAATAAAAAATAGTCCCAGCAGAAATCTTGGAGAATAACGAATTCGCTTTACTGAGGTGGCAGACATAAATCAATAGTGGGAACAATTTAGACAGAAAAGGATGTGGAATGAAAACAAAAAGGTCATTTGTATGTCAAATCATCCCTCTCCTCCGCCAAAAAAATCTCTGAATTTTTCAAAGAAGCCCTTCTCGCCTGCTTCGGGGTTGGGATGAAAGTTGGGCGACTTGCGCAGCTTTTCCATCAGTTCTTCTTCTTCTTTGGTGAGGTGGCGGGGTGTCCAGATGTTCACATCAACAAGCTGGTCGCCCACCTGGTAGCGGCTTTCAACAGAGGGAATGCCCTTGCCTTTCAGGCGCAGGATTTTGCCGCCCTGCGTGCCGGGGGGTATTTTGATTTTTGCTTTGCCATCGAGCGTGGGCACTTCAACGGTGGTGCCTAAAGCCGCATCGGCAAAGTTGAGATGGAGGTCATACACGATGTCGCTATTGTTGACGCGCCTCAGATGCGGGTCGGGCGTTTCTTCAATCAGGATAATTAAATCACCCGGTTGTCCGCCCCGGCTGCCCACGTTTCCCTTGCCGCGCATGGAAAGCTGCATACCGTCATTCACGCCAGCGGGAAGTTCAATATGAATGGTTTCTTCTCCGTGGGTTTTGCCTTCACCATGGCAGTTGGTGCATTTGGCAGTAATAGTTTGCCCCTCGCCATGACAGGTGGGGCAGGTAGAACTGGTTTGCATCTGTCCGAGAATGGTGTTGGTGACTTTACGCACCACCCCGGAGCCATGACAGGTGTGGCAGGCATTGCGCGAGGAGCCTTCTTTCGCGCCCGTTCCGCGGCACACTTCGCAGGTTATTTCTTTTTTTACCTTCACCGCCTTTTTTATTCCGGTGGCGATTTCTTGCAAGGTGAGTTTTACTTTGATGCGCAAATTGGAGCCGTGCGCGCCTGCATGTGCGCGTCTGCCGCCCTGCGAGCCGCCAAAAAACTGCTCAAAGGGACTGCCACCACCTCCTCCGCCAAACACATCTCCGAAGTGCGAGAAGATGTCGTCCATAGACATGCCTTCGCCCGAAAAGCCGCCACCTCCGTTACCGCCTTTCACACCGTTGTGCCCGAAGCGGTCGTATTTTGCGCGCTTGTCTTTGTCGCTTAATATTTCGTAAGCCTCAGCAGCCTGCTTGAATTTTTCTTCTGCGTCTTTATTGCCGGGGTTGCGATCAGGATGGTATTTGAGCGCCTCCTTGCGGTAAGACTTTTTAATTTCTTCCGCAGAAGCGTCTTTGCCGACACCTAATGTTTCGTAGTAATCTTGTTTTGCCATGATTTATCTTCAGCGTCATTGCGAGGGAAAGCCCATTTGCTTCAGCCCTTGCTATTTTCCGAAGCAATCCCAAAATCATTCTATCATCGTGGGATTGCTTCGCTCGTTCCTGGCTCGCAATGACGGGTTAAACTTATTTTCCCACTACCACTTTTGCGTGTCTGATAATTTTTCCGTTGATCAGGTAGCCGCGCTCGATTTCGTCCATCACTTTGCCTTTGTCATTTTCCATCTGTGCGGGTATTTCGGTGATGGCATCATGCCGTTCGGGGTCAAACGGCTGCCCGATTGATTCCATCGGCTCCAACCCTTTTTGTTCCAGATTTTTTTTCAGCTTATTGAAAATAAGTTCGGAGCCTTCGCGGATAGATTCGATGTTGTCGGATGTTTTCATGGTGCGCAACGCCCGCTCGAAATCATCCAGCACGGTGAGCATCGGCACGATTACCTCTTTTCCGGCTTCTTTATTCTTCTCAATCCACTCTTTAGCCGAGCGTTTTTTGAAATTGTCAAAGTCGGCAAGCAGGCGCAAGTACTTGTCTTTCAGGTCGGTGTTCTTTTCTTTCTGTTGCACGATTTCTTCTTTCAGCCGGATAAAGGCAGCGCGTCTTTTCAGGCGAAATTCTTTGCCCGGAGTTGATTCTGTGGACTCTTTTGGCTCCTCGCTCACAACATCTGAGCCGCCTGACATATTTTTAGCATCCTCCGCCATGTTCAATGAAAATTAGGTTTACCTGTGTAGTCAATAAAAATGCCACGCAAAGATAGACGACAAATTGACAGCGGCTACGGCTCGTTAGGAAGGCACTATGAGCTTATCCCTTCCTGATGGCTTTAAGGTCTGAATTCTTTCTTCTTGTGAATATACGGCACAAAAAATCCAATAGCCGCACCAGTAGCATACCCCACGATGATGTCGGTGGGATAATGTTTTCCTGCACAATAGCGAAGAATGCCCACAATGGCAGGCAGCAAGGCGCACGATGTCCAAACAAGTGGCTTCAATTTTGAATTAGGGTTGAGGTCTGAATAGACTTTCGCCATGAAAAAAGAAGAGCTTGCCACCAGCGAAGTGTGCCCTGAGAAAAACGACATCCGCGTATCTTTTTTCAACTTCTTTTCCATGCTCACATTTTCATTGTATGCGTAAGGACGGTAACGGTGCGTTAACTCTTTTACAAGACTTGTGATGCCCGCTGAAAGCGCCATTGTTTCTGCATAAAGCAAAGTGACATACCGCTCCTGCCGCACGTTTTTATTTATGAATAACAATCCCGGCATCACAAAAGAAGAATACATAAATACATCGCTCGCGGTGGCGCACTTGGGCGACCAGCGATACGTTGCGCTACGGTCAAATTTCCAAATGTCATCTCTGTTGAGTAATTGGATTTGCTGCGGAGTAGGCGCTTCGCTTTTTCTGCCCATGAAATAAGAAGCCGTGAGGGTACCCAACCCAACCGCGCCAATGGGAATATCGGTTTTATACTTTAGCTCGTATTTAGTTTGCGCCCATCCGCTTTGCGGAACGAGCAATGAAAAAAAGAGAAGAAACTGAAGCGTGAAGTAGGGGGAAATAATCCTAAACGACAAGGTGATGCTTATTCGATAGTAGCGCTGATTCCACGGTCGGTCAATCCCGTTTTGAGCGGAGAAAGTTTTTCATAAAAATCTTCCTTCACAATCGCCTTCCCTTTGAAATGAATAATCAGGGAAAGCTGCTCGGCTTGTTCTTCGGTATGCCCGCAAATTTCCGAGAGTGAAAGAATCACCCAATCAAACGTATTCACGTCATCATTATACACCACGAGACGCTGAACATCTATCAGTTCTTCTACCGTGTCGGTGAAGGTATTCGGGAGCGCTTTTGAAAATGTATCAGCCATATTTCAATGGGGTTGGTGCGAATTTATGAAATCTCCAACATCCTTTTATTACAATGTCCTTCTACTTCTTCTCCGGGGATTTCTGCTGGTATGAAAAACTGAATATACCCTGATTTCCTTCCCGACAATTTCAAAAACAACCACAAAAGGAAACACGCGTATTTCCGCTTCTCTAAAATCATCTTTAACCACATTGAACATTTCAGGATTACGCTGAATCAGCGATAGCGTTTCGTCCAACTGCATCTTAAATCTTTCACCAAGTCCCGGCTGTTTATCCTCGTAGAAATAATAAGAGGCCTCTACCTCGTCAGCAGCTTCCTGCGTCAGGATGAGAGAATACGTTTTCACTTTCTTTTTGGCTTAAGCCTCGATTTAACTTCATCCCACGTGTATCCTTTGCTTTGCCCGTTTTCATAGCGGGTTTTGCGCTCCCTTACAATTTGTAACTGCTCTTCAGAGAGTTGATAGCCCGAATGAGATTTGTTGTATTCTTTCAGCAGCGCAAGAACGGCTTTCAGGATGTGTTCATCCGCATCAGCAATCTCTTCCTGTACTTTTTTTTTGAGGTCTGTATTCATCTTTGTACTTTGAGGTCAATTAAAGTTATACCGAAACAACTCAGGTTTTCGAAAAAATAAACCGTAGAATGTTCGGTATTAACGGTAAGTAGTACGTCTCTTTCCTTCGGAAATTCGACTACTTTCCGTATATCTGCTTTTTTCGGATGCTTCATTTCACCAGCTCCAAAAATTCCTCTTCTGTCAGAATTTTTATTGAAGCGATTTTCTTCGCCTTCTCCAATTTGCTGCCTGCGGATGCGCCTGCCACGAGGTAATTCAATTTTGAGCTTACAGAGCCGACATTCTTCCCGCCATTGGCTTCCACCATTTCTTCGGCTTCATTGCGTGAAAATTTTTCCAGCGTTCCAGTAAAAAGAAACGTCTGCCCTTGCAGTTTATCTGATTTCACGGATGAAGTTTTATCCGCAGTCATATTCACACCAAACTTTTCCAACTCTTGCAAGAGATGAATGTTGTCTTGGTTTTGAAAGAATTCAAGAATGCCCCCTGCCACTTTCGGACCGATGTCTTCCATTTCCTGTAATTGCTCAAGCGTTTTTTCTTTCAGGTCAAGAATGTGGTTGATATTTTTCGCGAGCGTTTTTGCGGTAGTCTCTCCCACGTACCGAATACCCAAACCGAAAATCACACGATGAATGGGTTGGGTTTTAGATGCCTCAATTGCGCTTTGCAACTTGACAGCAGACTTTTCACCAAAACCTTCAAGCGTTTTTATTTTTTCAAAATCCAAGCGATAGATGTCGGGAATTGTTTTCAGCAAGCCCTCCTCAAAGAATTTACTTACGATAGATTCGCCCAGCCCGCGAATATCCATCGCATCACCCGACACGAAATGAATGATGCGTCCTGCTACCTGCACCGGGCAGTTCACATTCACGCAGCGAATTATCGCTTCACCTTCTGTTTTCACTAACGTAGAATTACACGAAGGACATTCTTTCGGAAAGTGAACAATCTTTTCATTTCCGTTTCGCGCTTCGGGAATGGATTTTACGATATAGGGAATCACATCGCCTGCGCGTTCAATCAACACCGTATCACCAATGCGCACATCTTTTTCCCGCAAAATTTCTTCATTAAAAAGCGAGATGTTTGAAATGGTAACGCCCGCGAGATATACCGGCTCCACCTGCGCAATTGGAGTAATCGCGCCCGTTCTGCCCACGCTGAAAATCACAGCATTCAGTTGTGTAGTTGCCTGCCGCGCTTTGAATTTATACGCCATCGCCCAGCGCGGGTGATGCGAAGTAGCTCCGGTCAATTCTTGCAAGCGATATTTATTCACCTTCACCACCATGCCGTCAATCTCATAGGGAAACGAGTCGCGTTTTTCCTGCCAATGTTCGCAGAATTGAGCAACCTCATTAATTGTCTTGCACACCTTTTTTATTTCGTAAGGCGATTTGAATCCCAACGTGTACAAGATTTCCAATGATTGCTCGTGTGAAGTAACCGAATCCCGCAATACATTTTTCCCATTTGCATCCACCGCATATGCAAGGTGATACATGAATCCTTCTAAACCTCTGCCCGCCACTTCTTTTGAATCCTGCATGCGCAACGCACCCGATGCGCTATTGCGCGGATTGGCAAACACCGACAAACCTTCTTCGATTCTTTTCTCGTTGATTCTTTTGAATTTTTCTTTTTGAATAATCACCTCCCCGCGCAGTTCCGCTTTTTTGATTCCGTATTTTGAAAAGGGCGCGGAGAGCGGCAGGGAGCGTAGCACTTTCACGTTGTTGGTGATTTCTTCGCCCATCGCTCCATCTCCCCGTGTTGCTCCACGAATGAGTTTGTCGTTTTCATAAATCAGCGCAATGCTTGCTCCGTCAAACTTTGGCTCCACGCAATACTCCACGGTTTCTACCTCTGCTAAATCTTTTACCCTGCGGTCAAATTCAATCAAGTCGGCTTCATCATAAGAATTGTCAAGCGAGAGCATCGGCACGAGATGTGCCACAGAGGGAAATTCTTTGGTAAGTCCATACGCAACACGTTGCGTAGGTGAATCAAACATGAGAAGTTCAGGAAATTGCTCTTCGGTTTTTTTCAGCAGCTTGAATAGCTTGTCATATTCAAAATCGCTGACTGCGGGGTCATTCTGCACGTAATACTTCCAGTCGTGGAAACTGATTACATTTCGCAATTCATGGACTAAATCTCCAGCTTCATTTTTATGAGATGGAGGAGCGTCAACTTTCAAAAGTTTCTGAGAAAGATGAATTAAATCCTGTTGTTGCTGCTTTGAGTACATGCCTATTCTAAAAGTTTGTCAATCGCTGCCGCCAGTTTTCTGTCGCGTTCCGTTATGCTATTTCCGGCATCGTGGGTGCTAAGATAAATCTCTACGGTGTTCCACGCATTCGTCCAGTAGGGATGATGATTGTGTTTTTCCGCAAGCAAGGCTACGCGCGTCATGAACGCGAATGCTTTGCTGAAGTCTTTGAATTCAAACTTGCGGTAGAGTTGGTTGTTTTGTTCAGTCCACATAATATTTGTTTAATGTCATGGCGGACTCGTTCCACCATCCGCAAATAATTTAATCAGGGGATGCCGCAACAAGTGCGGTATGACAAGCCCTAAATAACGAACTTCCTCCCTATCTTTAAAAAAAATTTTACGCCAGCATGGAAACAGGAGTGCAGCAGTATTACGCGGAAACGCAAAAACTGCTTGATGAAATCAAATCTTCGGAAATAAAAAATGTGCAGGAACTCGAACAATTCAGGATAACCTACCTCGGCAGCAAAGGAAAGTTGAAAGATGTTTTCGCTCTGATGAAAGAAGTGCCCGCTGAGGAAAAGAAAAATTTCGGACAAACCTTAAATACGCTCAAGCAGGAAGCTGAATCAAAATACGAATCGCTGAAGGAACAGTTTGAATCTGCATCTTCAAAAACAACTACGAATATTGATCTCACGATGCCGGGCGAGCCGGTTGAATTAGGCTCGCGTCATCCTGTTACCATTGTGCGCAAAAAAATCATTGATATTTTCAGCAGCATCGGCTACACGATTGCCGAAGGTCCTGAAATTGAAAAGGACTGGTACAACTTCACCGCATTGAATTTTCCGCCCGACCATCCCGCGCGTGATATGCAGGATACTTATTTTGTCACTGAAGACCAGCAGTGGCTGCTGCGCACACATACTTCCAACGTGCAGGTGCGCGTGATGGAAAATCAAAAGCCGCCTATCCGCGTGATTTGTCCCGGGCGCGTGTATCGCAACGAAACTATCTCTGCCCGCTCTCATTGTTTCTTTCATCAAGTTGAAGGATTGTACGTTGACAAGAATGTTTCCTTTGCGGACTTGAAGCAAACATTGCTCTATTTCGCACAGGAATTTTTTGGGAAAGAAACAAAAATCAGACTGCGTCCATCTTACTTTCCATTCACGGAGCCATCTGCTGAACTTGATGTTACCTGTTTCATTTGTAGTGGAACGGGTTGTCCCGTGTGTAAAGGAAGCGGCTGGGTTGAGATTCTCGGCTGCGGCATGGTTGACCCGCAAGTGTTGGAGAATTGTAAGATTGACAGCAGCGTCTATACGGGTTTTGCTTTCGGTATGGGAATCGAACGCATCGCCATGCTGAAATATCAAATCAAAGATATTCGGCTGCTGTCAGAAAATGATGTGCGGTTTTTGCAGCAATTTGAAAGCGGGTGGTAATTTGATTCGATAATTCGGTGATTCGATGATTCGATGATGAAAAGTCTCTCATGATCGAGGGATTGTGTGAGTGCGAAGGGCATAACAGAATTGAAGCGATTTCAGGGGGATGATTCATAGAACTTACAGCTTAAAACTTACAACTTGACTCTCAGCGACATAAAAACCATTGCCATCATTGGCTCCGGCTCTATGGGTTCGGGCATTGCGCAGGTTGCAGCGCAAACTGGCTATGCTACAATGCTCTATGATATCAGCGAACCGCAATTAGAAAAATCAAAGAACAGTATCCTAAAAAACATGGATGCTGCAATTGAAAAGAAAAAACTGAGTACAGAACAAAAAGAGGTAATTCTGAAACGATTGAAATTCACGAACAACTTCAATGAGGTAAAAGCAGATGTCATCATTGAAGCGGTCGTTGAAAAATTGGAAGTGAAACAAGATTTATTCAAACGACTCGCTGCAAACAACGCTGCGGATTGTATTCTTGCAACAAACACTTCTTCAATTCCGATTACAAGAATTGCCGCTTCCATTCCAAACCCCGAAAGAGTTGTCGGTATGCACTTTTTCATGCCTGCGCATATCATGAAGTTGGTGGAAGTGATTTCAGGCGCGGTTACGCATGATTCCGTTGCAAAAACAATTTCTGCGCTTGCTGAAAAAATGGGCAAATCGCCCGTGCTGGCGAAAGATTCACCGGGTTTTATTGTGAACCGCGTTGCGCGGCATTACTATGTGGAGTCACTGAAAGCGCTCGAAGAAGGAGTCGCATCTTATGAAGATATTGATGCGCTGATGGAAGCATCCGGTTTTAAAATGGGTCCGTTCCGGCTGATGGATTTCGTGGGGAACGATATTAACTTCTCTGTTACTTCCTCGCTGTTTGAATCGTTTCACCATGATTCAAAATTTCGTCCGAGCAGAATTCAGCAGCAAAAAGTTGAAGCGGGGCAATTGGGAAGAAAAACGGGAAAGGGGTTTTATGATTACGAAAAGAAATAACTGAATGCACATCAAAAAAGACATCGTTACCAACTGGCTGCCCCGCTATACTGGCAGAGAGTTGAAAGATTTCTCGCAATACATTCTGCTCACCAATTTTGATAATTACGTGCAGATGTTTGCCGACCTGCATTCGGTGAAGGTTGTTGGAGAAAATCGCCCAATGCGCAGCGCGAGCGCTGATGGCATCACGATTATCAACTTCGGCATGGGCAGTCCGAATGCTGCTACGATAATGGATTTATTAAGCGCCATCGAACCACAAGCCGTGTTGTTTCTTGGCAAATGCGGTGGGCTGAAAAAGAAAAGCGAAATCGGAGATTTTATTCTTCCGATTGCAGCCATTCGCGGTGAAGGAACATCCAATGATTACTTTCCTGCGGAAGTGCCTGCGCTTCCAGCGTTTGCGTTGCAAAAAGCAATTTCCACCACCATTCGTGATAACAATCAGGACTACTGGACAGGCACCGTTTACACCACCAACCGCAGAGTGTGGGAGTGGGACGAAGAGTTCAAAGAATATTTGCGCAAAATCCGCACGATGGCGATTGACATGGAAACCGCCACGATCTTTATTACTGCGTTCAAAAATGAAATTCCTGCGGGTGCATTATTGCTCGTGAGCGATCAGCCGATGATTCCGCAAGGAGTGAAAACCGATGAAAGCGATAAATCCGTCACGAACAACTTCGCGCAAACACATTTGAAAATCGGCATTGACTCGCTGAAGCAGCTCATCAACAACGGACTTACTGTTAAGCACCTGAGGTTTTAGTCACCTGAATTTATTGCACATCAGCAGTGTTGCGGATGCTCAATTGTTCCCCATTAAAATCGCCCAACACTCCTGTGACAGATACGCTTCCTGTGGGATAAGACGTAGTAGCAAAAGTAGCTCCGGTTCGCGTGTACAGGTCGAGAGTTCCGGTGGCATCGGTCATGGTAAGCGTACCCGAATATTGTCCGCTGCTTCCCGTCAATGTTACATTATTCACTTTCACTAATGTTGATTCCCAAATGTTGGAGTTGGAATTAATTTGGGAAATGGTTGCAGTGCGGGCAGTGACATTTCCCGTTCCGGTTTTTGTTGTGGTTGAGTTGGGCGCTCCGTCAATTTCTATTAATCCATTGTATTCAGTCAATGTTTGCCCCGAAACATCCATCTCCACTTCGTCACCCGTGTTGAAGTTGTGCGCAGCAGTGAAACGCACAACAATACCGCCAGTTGAATCTTGCAGCACTAAATTTTTCGGGTCGAAGTTGGCGTTCGTTTTATCGGAAATCACAGTGCCGGTAATAATTTTTCCGGAACCAATTACAACATCACTGCCCGCATACAAATTGCGGATGCCCATGATTCCATCTCCGCCACCGCCACTTGTGCAGCGCGCACTGTCAAACTGCACATCAGTGACATCGTTAATCAGCAATTGAAAATCATCTGTAAACACGCTGAAAATTGCAGTCAGCGTACCGTTTCCATCGGGTAGCGTATCGCCTGCAAATTGTGCAAATCCGCTGTTGCGCAGGATTACAGAATTACCATTGCAATCAGTAAGCATTCTGTTTTCTGAATTTTGCTCCACTGCATCTGCATAAGTTTTTCCCAATTCCGCTGAGGCAAACTCCACATCATTCAATTGGATGAGCATGTTTTGATAAAGATTATCCAACTGGTCAATTGTGAGGACAATCGGAGCAACCGGAATATTATATTTTCCTTTCAGCAGATAGTTGCCAATTAATGCAGAAGGAATCGGAAGCACTCCGGGGTTTTGCGGGTCGCTGTCATCCAATGCTCCGCCTATTTGCACGAGGTCGCCATAATCGCCCAGCCACAGGTTCTTGCATTTTACAAATATTCTTCTGCCAATAGGATAATCCGCATATAAATCCGTTTGGTCGAGACGAATGGAAATACCAGCAGTAGCATCTTGTATCACAAGTGTCTTGTAAAAATTTCCTGCCTTGTCGCTTGAGGTGACAACACCCTGAATCACCAATGAATCCGTGATTTGCACAGGCGAACTGGTGAACAATTGCTTGAGTTGCGCAATCGTTGTGTTGGCAGTAATATCCGGGTCTTCTCCATCCGCAGGCGGTGCATCAAAATCGTCTTTGATGCAGGAGGATAACGATAGTAATAAGAGGAATACTGGAAACAGAAACTTCTTCATGTCTATCATTTAAGTTTTATTCGTGTTGCATTGTTGTAACTACAAACAACAAAACACGAACTACAAACATTTTAATTCATTCTAAAAGTCAAATTCACAAAAAACGTAGCCCCGTAGTTGTAAAAATATCTTGAGGCAAACTTGTTCGGATTTTTCTCGGTGAAATCAAAACGCAACTGCTCAAAGCCGCCTACGATCATGTTTTGATTGTTGAGGATATTATTCACGCCTACATTCAGCACCATGAAAAAATTATAGCCATGCACGCGCTCTTTATTCAACTTGAAAGATTTTCCGCCAAATAAATCAAGCGTGAACTTGTCTTTGAAATCAGGATTCACTTCTTCCTGCTCAATAATAGCATTCCACTCCTGCGAGCCTTCCTGCACCATATCAACCGCTTGCGTAGTTCTGCGCGCAGGGTTGAAGCTGATATAAATATCATCATAAATATTCCACGAAAGATTTACAAACCAGAACTTCTTTCCGCGATAGCTCAAGCCAAGCGTATATGCTTTCTGCGGTGAACCCGACACGAAAAAATTCTTTGCATAAATCGTTTCGTTCTGCAACACTTCCGAATTATTATCCTGCGTGACGGTGGCATCAGGACGCGAAGTGTAATAATACTGCCCGATAGAGGCCACAGCAGTTGCGCTCAGTCCTTGCCACAGCCGCGCATCTACCGCAAACTCAACGCCCATGTGGCGCGTGTCAACATTCGTGAGCGTATAGTTGATTTGTGTGCGAAAATCTTCATGATAAAAATTGTAGGTCTGAATCTGGTCGTTGAATTGTGTGAAGAAACCAGTGAGTCTGCCTTTCACTTTCGGGCTTTTTAAATAGTAGCCGCCTTCAGCGGAAAATATTTTGGTGTCGTCTAATGTTGGCGCGTATTGGTCGCGTGTGCGAGGCGACACCAGCGCATCCTGCACGAGCGGAGCGCGTGTAAGATATGCTCCGTTTGCAAACAAATAATTTCTGCCGTTGATTTTGTAGGTCAATCCGCCCTTCAGAAAATAATTGAAGAACTGCTGACTCTCACCTTCACCATAAGAGTTATCTGGAAATAATCCGACACGAGTATTCCCTTCGCGCCAGTAGCGAGAAGAGGTAAGTTCGCCCGCGAGGAAAAAATCAAAGTGATTGTATTTGAAATGCGTTTGCAGCCATGCGGTGGTTTTACAATTCGTCAACGTGTAGTCATAACTATACTGTTCGCCTTCCCGCACAAGCCGGTTAGGGCGGTTCAAATCGTTTTGCACAGCGGTGTCGCTGTCGGGAAAATCCTGCTCGGCAAACTGATTGAAGTCCATAAAAAAATCTCCACCCAGCAAGTCATTCACTTCTGCATAATAATTCGATGTTTGCCTTTGATACGAAACGCCAGTCGTGAGCAGCACATGTTCTGACAGAGAATTGTTGTACACCGCATTCACCGCGAGCTTCTGATTTTTAATCACGCGATTCTGCACGATGTAAAGCGAGCGGTTTCCCGTGATGGAATCTCCGTTGATTCCATCAGCTACGTTTTCGGTATTATGATAATTCACGTTGTAGAGATTATCCCAATCAACTTGTCGCGCTTCTTTAGAATTGGAAAGCAAATATTCGGCTTCCTGTTGTAATGTGGAATCTTCAATCAGGCTGGGCAGGTTGCGATAGTAATCAGGACGCGGGTCGGGCGCGTTATACCAATCCAACGCGCCCACCGAATTTTTTCCGAACAAATACGAAACCGCGCTTTCAAGCGAAGACTTTTTATTGATTTTCCATTCGTGATTCAGCACAAAAACCGGCTGGAAATTTTTTCCGACTATCGCGTTGCGCTTTTCGCCATTCTGATAGCCCCATCCCGGGTTGTAATAATTTGTTCCCGCTAAATCGTTCATCTCCTGTATTGAAGGCGTGGAGCGTCCGCTGCGGGTGGGCGCGCCAAACGTGGTGAGGCTGATGGAATGTTTAAATCCGATGAGTTTCTCCACCGAAGCGAAATAAGAATATCCGTCAAACCATGTTCCGGGAATGTAATTCTCCTGCGCCCAACGTCTGGAAAACGAAAGCGAAACCGCCCAGTTGTTTTTCAGAATGCCTGAGTTGTATGTAGTCATCAGGCGGTGCATATAGTTGCGATTGGAAATCGCGTAGGAAGTAGAAAGTTGTTTCCGCTGCCGCGCTGCGCGCGCATCCAAATCGTTGGAGCCGCCAACTCCGCCAAATGCAAACGTAGAAGCGGCAAGCCCAAAAGCGTTTTCGCGGTTTCGCAACACGTCATTCAATCCGCCCCACAAATACCAGAATGTTTGTCCCGTTGCCAAATCATTCATGGGAGCGCCATTCATCAGTGTGGCAAAATTTTCGCCCTCATACCCGCGAATACGGAAACGCGCAGCGCCCCAATTGAAGGAAGAAGCTGAGATGAATGCATCGCGCGAAGCGCTCAACACGCCCGACACATTTTGCGAGGAGCGGTCATTGATATCTGATTCCGCAAACGAAATGACAGGAATATTATCCTGCACAAAGCGGTCGGCATTTTCATCAAACTTTGATAAAATAATCAGCCCTATTTTTTTTTCTTTTTCGGTAACATCCAGCGAGCGGGAGACAATTTCATATCCTTCCTTTTCAACTTTCAATTCATATTTTCCAAAGGGAACTTCATTGAATTGGAAGATGCCGTTATCGTCAGATTTCGTTTCAAAAATTTTTTCTCCGGTAATTGTTACGACAGCATCCGCAATAGTGAGATTTTCATCAAGGTCAACAAGCGTCCCTTTCAGCGATGCAGTTTGCGCAGAGAGTGCAAGTGTGTTGAATATAATAAATAAGAGGGAAAGAAATCTCAATTTCATGAATCGGGGGGAATAAAACTAAGGATTTTACCGCCCTATTTTTCAAGAATCTCTCTAAAAATAAATTGAAACAGCAGATTGCATCCGCATTGCGAGACAAAGATGCTTTACGCTTAACTTAACCTTAATGTTAAACCGCAGCCGCCTTCAACTGCGCCTTAATCCAGCGTTCGGGAAGTTCGCCTGCGCTGGCGATTTTGTAATCATTGTATGAGCAGGGCACTAACATCGGCTTGTTTTTCTTCTTACCCAACTGCGGCACTGACACTTCCAACCACCAGCGGTCGCTCTTGCGGCTTTTCCAAAAATGCAGGTCATGGTGACCTTCATCCAAATGCACGATGTAGCGGTAAAAATCTTTTTCCGTGAGCGTGAGCTTGTCGTCTTTGCGGCTGTAAAAGCCATCGGTGAAATACCAAATCATCTGTGCGATGAGTTGCGCTGTTTGGTCGTTGCGGTCAAACACAGGATTAAAATTGTAAATGCCGATGGAACTGAGGCGGTCGCTCAATCCTGCATAGCGGCAGATTTGACACGCTTCTTCTCCGGAAAATCCGTTTGGAGTAGCGCCTTTCATTGCGGGCGCGTCAGAAGCGCGAATCGCTGAAATATCAAAACTCAGCATATCCGATTCGCGCACAAGCGGCTCTACTTCTTCCATTTCTTTGCGCACCGTGCCGAAGCGCATACATTCGAAGCCGAGCTTATCCAAAGTCTCCAAAGATTTTAGATCAGAGAAATGTGATTGATAACCAAGTAGATTCAGATTGCCCAAAAATGGCGGATTGCCTGTGATGATTTTTGAAAGATGATTTTGGTCAGAAAACTGTCCGTCCATTTCCTCCAGGTCAACACGCTCATCAATCACCGTAAGGTTTACATCGCGCTCAAAGCTGCTGTAGCCTTTGAACTGTGCAGCCGTGATGTCGTGGCTGCCGCCAATGATAATCGGTACCGCTTTTCCTTTGAGCAATTGATTCAGCACGCTGCTCACTCCGAAATAGGTGTCAGTGAGTTCGCTGCCTTTTTCAATATTTCCGAAATCCCAAATTTTTAATGACTGGTGATGCGTAACAAGATTGTAGAGTTGTTCGCGAATTGCGCCTACCGCGTCAAAGCATCCCTCATTATCCACTGCGCCCCTGTCTTCCTTCACACCGATGATTGCGATATGTACATTTTCCATATCGGGAAGGTCACCCGTGAAAAATTCAACATTTGCGCCCCAGCGGTTGGCAGGCAGCGCTTTATATTTTTCAATCTGGCTCCAGGGAAGGGGGCTGAGGATGTCTTCAATCATGTTCCGGATTTATTTGCAGCAAAAATTAGCCGCAATAAAAATCCGCTTGCGCGAATCCTTTTAACATTTCAACAGAACAAGAAAAGAGTTGTCAAGTAATTTATTGAGCAGATGAAATTCAGGGGTACATTAATACTTAATCACCTCATCCTTCATCTTCTTCTTCATCCAGTTTTTAATCAGGCGGCTTGCGTCCGCATTGTTTATTGAAGGCTTCACTGCATCCATCAGCGATTGGATGTCGTTTTCGATGTGTTCCGGCTCGAAATAGCCAAAGCCTTTGTAGCAGTTTCTTTCCACCCACACCACGGATTGCTCGTGATGCGCTCTGCCTTCGCCAATAATGAAAAAATTGGGATGCTCATGCTGGTATCTCTGAAGCAGCCGCTGCACTTTTGAATTGTACAGCAACGGACTGATAGCAGGCGTTTCATCGCCATTACCCAATCCGCACAGGCGCGGGTCTAATTCATATTTAGGAACGAGCTTTTTCAGGATTTTTAAAGCCGTGTTGTAAGAAATCGTTTCCAGAAGCGGAGGTTCATCGCGATTCAATTTATCAATACCGAGATTCAACAAACCATCCGCATCGGTGAAAGAGTAAATGCCGTAGTTGTATTGTTTTTTTCTTCTTGTGAAATTGAAAGGCGGGGCGTGTTTCTCTATTTCATCAAACTCAAACAACTGCGCGATTAACTCGCTGCCGGTGATTTCATACTGCACATCATAAATCCGGTTTTTCATGCGGGCGAAATAAGGCTCGTTTGCCTCTTTCAGGATATGATCAATCACGCGCTTGCGGATGTTCCTGCTTTTGCCCACAAACAGGATTTTCATTTTATCATCTAAGAAATAATAAACGCCTGTTTCCTCCGGCAAATCATCAACGGTTTCGGATGAAAGATTGGGCGGAATATCAGCGCCTTCCAACTCATCGGTGAACACGCTGTTGATGATATGCTCCTTGTCGCCTCCTAGCAGTTTTTCAAATAACAAAACCGTTGCCCGCGCATCACCCAAAGCGCGGTGACGTTTTTCAACTTGTATCCCGATTTCGCGGCAAAGTTTACCGAGACTGTACGATTGTTTTCCGGGTAATAATTTCTGGCTGAGATGCACAGTGCAGAGTTGCTTCCGCTGAAAGCGAACGCCCATGCGCTTGAACTCCCTGCGCACCACCGAATAATCAAAGCGCGCATTATGCGCTACAAAAATGCTTTTCCCGGTGAGCCGCTCCACCGTTTCCGCAATCTGGTCGAAGGTTGGCGCATCCTGCACCATTTCATTTGTGATGCCTGTAAGCGAAATAATAAACGGGGCGATGGGAGTGCCCGGATTGAGCAGCGTTGCAAATTCTTCCACCACGCGCTCGCCATCATGCAGGATAACGGCAATCTCCATGATGCGGTCTTTCACCGGATTGCCGCCTGTCGTTTCTGTGTCAATGATTGCAAACATCTGCCTTCCTGAAATTACCAATTTTCAAATTTCAATAATCAAAATGCAGATGAACTATTTTCAAAACCGTCCTCTTGAATTTTGCTCTTTGGATATTGGAATTTTTCATAGCCTTTCCTCCACCCAATTTTTCATCAAATTCAATACTTCCTCGCGGCACAAATCATTATGCGTTTCGTGAAATGCCCCTTCAAACATTTTAAACGTCACATCCCCTTTTACATTTCCCGTAAATTCTTTTGAAGCAGCACACGAAGTAAGTTTATCAGCGTTCCCATGAAAATGCAACAAGGGCAATTCCATTTCATCCGGATTATTCAATGCCCGCAGCCCTGCATCATATACGGATGTGAACATCATCGCAGTGATTTTATCATGCACCAACGGGTCGTTTTCATATTTCTTCACTTCTTCTGGAATGCGTGAAATAGCCTTGGCATCCAGATTTGTTGATTGCGAAAACGCGGGATAAATCTTTTTCATCCAATGTCCCAGTTTCACTTGGATTGCGGGCGGCTCAAATGCTAATCTTAACCAAGGACTTGATGCAATCACGCCATTCAGGATGGGTTTCTTTTGCATCGCATAATTCAACACCAGATTACCCCCCATGCTATGTCCGTAAAGTATGATCGGCAATTCGGGAAACAATTCTTTCGCTTTGTGAATCAGATTGTCCACGCCCTGTAAGAGGTGGTCATACGATGGCGTATGCCCTCTTTTTCCTTCCGACTTACCATGCCCACGCTGGTCATAACCAATCAGCGCAACTGCATTATCGGAAAGAAATTTTCCGACAAAGTCATAGCGGTTGCAGTGCTCGCCCATGCCATGCACAAGGCAAACAACACCTTTAATTTCTTTTTCGGGAGCCCAATATTTTCCATAAATGTTCAGTTCGTCAATAGAGCGCCAATGAAATTCGTCAGTATTCATTCAGGATGAATTTGGTTAAAAATAGCTTGCGGGGAAACAAGCGGATAATCTTGCTTTAACAAATATAGAGATTTGGCTTGTCCTGAATCTGTATCTTTGAAACACCCTCCTAAATTCTCAAATAATGAAAAGAAGACTCAAAATGCTCCTCTTTATTCTCCTGTTGTTTGCCGGTATTGCCGCGCTTTATGTCGGTGGCAACATGCTCTACGGCACACTTACTAATTATGAGCCTGCGCCCACCGAAAGCGTTGAAATCAAAAATCCCGTAAGCGCAACACCAACTGACAGCGTATTTACTTTCTTGCTATGGAATATTGGCTACTCCGGCTTGGGTGACAAAGAAGATTTCTTTTTTGATGGCGGAAAAATGGTGCGCCCTTCCAAAGAAAGAGTGGAAGAAAATCTGAAAGGAATCACAACAACACTTGCCTCACAAGCAGATGTTGATTTTATTTTAATTCAGGAAGTGGATGTGAATTCCAAGCGCAGCCACAGAGTAAATGAATTGGAAGCGCTTGCAAAAGCATTGCCGAATCATGCCTACACCTATGCGCAAAACTATGTCGTGGATTATGTTCCCGCTCCGCTCAACAAGCCGTGGGATGCGCTTGGCAAAGTAGATGCGGGGCTTGGCTCTTACAGTAAATTTCAACCCGTAGAAGCAACACGCATTTCTTTACCCGGTGGTTTTCCCTGGCCCAAGCGTGTGTTTTGGTTGGACAGATGTTTGTTGTTGCATCGCTATAATCTTCCCAACGGAAAGCAATTGGTGGTGATTAACACGCATAATGAAGCTTATGATGAAGGAGGTTCAATCAAGAAAAAAGAAATGGAATTGCTCAAAGGATTACTGACGGAGGAGTATGCAAAAGGAAACTACATTATCGTGGGTGGCGACTGGAATCAATGCCCGCCTGATTTCGATTACCAGCATTTCGGGAAAGATGCGGATGGCTCCTACGTTCAACTTAATATTCCATCTGATTTTATGCCCGGCTGGAATTGGGCATTCGATTCAAATACGCCCACGAACCGCAAACTTGCTACGGCATTTGAAAAGGGTAAAACTTTTGTGACGCTGATTGATTTCTTTTTGGTCTCTCCGAATGTGAAAGTGCTGGAGGTGAATGGAATCAATCTTGATTTCAAGTATTCCGACCATCAGCCGGTGAAGATGAAAGTGGAGTTGGAGTAGATTTGTCAAATTCTCCGTTTCCTTTATGGTTGAGAATATAATTTACAATCCATCAGAAATTGGTTTCTCCATTGCGGAAATCACCGATAGGAAAGAGCCGCGTAGCGTCCTCATTTCTACTCCTGAATATTTTGATATCGTTGACGTGAAGAACGTACACATGCAGGACAATGTGGGAGGCTTAGATAAAAACCTTGCTATTCAGCAATGGAATGATTTGAAAGAAGTGTATCAAAAATGGAAGCAATCAGGAATTTTGGATGATGTACTTGAAATAAAAGGAGTGGATGGATTGGAGGATATGCTATTCACTGCTAATCAATCCTTTCCCTGGATGCTGAATGGCAAGAAGGTAGTGGTGATGAGTAAAATGCGTCATGCAAGCCGTGAGCGTGAAGTGCCTTATTTCAGAAAATTCTATACAGAGCTTGGCTATGAATTATTAGAGTTGAGTGGCGCGCCTCATTTTGAAGGAATGGGCGACTTGATTCCGCATTACGGTAAAAATCTTTTGTATGGCGGCTATGGACATCGCACAGATGCAGCAGCGTATAAAGAGATTTCAGAATTATTGCAAGTGCCGATTGTATTGCTGAAGTTGGAAGATGCGCGGTTTTATCATCTTGATACGTGTTTCATTCCTGTGGATGAAAACACTGTGATGCTTACGCCTGCTGCTTTTCAAAAGGAAGACTTGCAGGAGTTGAAAAAACTTTTCAAAAACATCATCGAAATTCCCGATGAGGAAGCGGATAACTATTTTGCGTTGAATGCGCATTTGGTGAATGATGCAAAGACGCGGGAAAAAGTAGCCGTGCTTCAAAAAGGCACAACCGTGATGAAGCGCGAATTGAATAACTTAGGTTTTGAGGTAAGTGAAATTGATACTTCCGAATACATCAAATCGGGAGGAAGTTGTTTTTGTATGAAGATGATGGTGTATTAAATTGCAAATTTTCAAATAACAAATCTAAAATCGAATTTCTATTTGCTATTTGCTATTTGCTATTTGAAATTTGATTTTTGGTTATTCTACATGATGAAATTGTATGTCTAAAGTTTTAAGTGTTAATTCGGAAGTAAAGCCCCTGCGCAAGGTGATTATCCACGCGCCTGATGACGGCATTGAAATTGTGACGCCAAGTAAGGCGCTTGAATTTTTGTATGATGACATCGTGTTTCTCGCACGGATGCAGGAAGAGCATTTCATTTTCGAGCAGGTGCTGAATATGTTTCTTGGTGAAGAAAATGTGCATGATACGCAGGACATGCTCAGGGAAGTGGTGCTGCTGAATGAGCAGGCAAAAGCAGAACTCGTTGATGCCGTATGCAAGCTGGAAAAAGAGTCGGATAAAACACGCGAGAAACTGCGCAAACTTCCCGCTGACCAGTTGGTTTACACCTTGTTCACCGGCATTTTGCAACAGGACAACAAGCAACTATTTTCCCCGCTTCCAAACTATGTGTTCACCCGCGATATTGGCGCAGTCATTAACGACCACATCGTTATCTGCCATGCACGAAAAAAGGCGCGTAGTCGTGAAAGCATTCTCACACGCACCATCGTAAATTATCATCCGCTGTTCAAGGATTTTGTAGAAAATAAGCGCGTGATTGACCTCACGCAGGAAGGCGATGAAATAAAAATCGAAGGCGGTGACATCATGGTGTATGACAACAAAACGCTCATGGTGGGATGTAGTTCGCGCACTTCTTCAAAGGCAGTGGATTTTCTTGCGGAAGTGTTGTTCAAAAAGAATGTTATTCAAAATCTGCTGCGCATTGATATTCCGAAGAAACGCGCCTCCATGCACATTGATACCATTTTCACGCAGGCAAGTAAAAATGAATACGTGGTGTTTGCGCCCTTGGTGATGAAAGAAAAAAAAATGAAGCTGTATCATTACAAAAAAGGATCTTCGGCTGAAATCACGTATCCCTCTTTAAAAGATTTTTTCCTGAAGATGAATCCCAAAACGGAATTCATTTTATGCGGACAGGGCAAAGCGCCCTTTGATGAGCGTGAGCAATGGACAGACGGATGCAACCTGCTTGCCGTGAAAGATGGCGTTGCCATCGCTTACAACCGCAATGCAAAAACGCATGAGGCTTTCAGAGAACGAGGCTACAACGTAGTGGATGCCGAAACTGTGATTGAAGCATTTCAAAAAGGAATCATCCAGCCCGACAAAATGGAACGCACCATCATCAGCATTCCCTCCACCGAACTTTCCCGCGCCCGAGGCGGACCACATTGCATGAGTTTTCCAGTTGAGAGATATTAATTAAGCCACCTATTATGAAAGCATTCCAACTTACCCGCTTTGGTTCCGCCAAAGAAGCCTTTGCGCTGAAAGAATTTCCCGACCTGCAACCTAAGCCGCATGAAGTGGTGGTTGATGTGGAAGCATTCGGACTGAACTTCGCAGACGTGGTTGCGCGCACCGGCAAATACCAGGATTGCCCGCCACTTCCCTGCGTAATCGGCTATGATGCTGTCGGTAATATTTCAAAACTTGGAAGCAATGTAACGCATCTGCAAATCGGACAGCGTGTGGTTGCGTTCACGCGCTTTGGCGGATATGCCACACAAGTTGCATCAGATGCGAAAGGCGTTGTGCCGATTTCCGAAAATATGGAAGCAGGCGAAGCAGCCGCGCTTGCCACGCAATATTGTACTGCTTATTATGCAGCCGAAGAGATGGTGCGCCTGAATGAAGGCGACCATGTTGTGATACAAGCCGCAGCGGGTGGTGTGGGAACTGCATTAATCCAACTTGCCAAAAACAGGAAGTGTATTATTTATGGCGGAGCAGGCTCAGATGAAAAATTGGATTACCTGCGAAAACTTGGAGTAGATTACCCGATTAATTACCGTAAAGAAGATTTGCATCAGGCTGTGAAAAAAATCATGAACGGGAAAAGACCGGATGTAATCTTTAATTCTATCGGGGGAAAAACAATGCGTGATGGTCTCGCGCTATTGGGAACGGGCGGAAGGTTAGTGTGCTATGGCGCAGCCGAAGCGATGGATGAAAGCAACAAACTGCTTGCAAATCTCAAACTCGCGTGGGGTTTCGGTTTGCTGTTTCCACCTGTGCTTATCATGCAAACCAAAGCGCTCATCGGCATTAACATGCTGCGCATTGCGGATGATAAACAGGATATTCTGCAACGCTGCCTGCAAAACGTGGTGAAGCTGCACGGACAAGGAATAGTAAAACCACACACCGGAGCAGTGTACACCACCAATCAACTTGCCGAAGCGCATGAGTTTTTAGAATCAAGAAAGTCGGTAGGGAAGGTGATTGTGAAGTGGTAGAATTACTTTTGCGCTCGAAACTTCACTTATCTCAATCTTACAATTATACGTTCTGAATTTGCAATCAGTTTTTTGTCAGCCTGAGCGAAGTCGAAGGCTGTCCGCAAGAAGTAATACTTTTTTATGAAAGTGATGTATGTCTATATCGTAAAATGTGCCGACCAGAGTTACTATACTGGAGTAACAAATGATATTGAAAGAAGACTTGCCGAACATAATTCCGGTGAAGATGAAAACGCCTACATCTATCATCGAAGACCTGTTGAATTGGTTTTTTGTGAAATGCTGAATAATCCGAACGAAGCAATTGAATTAGAAAAACAAATCAAAGGCTGGACAAGAAAAAAGAAAGAAGCGTTGATTCAGCGGAATTGGTCGAGATTAAAAGAATTGGCAGTCTGCAAGAATTTTACATCCCACAAGTATTATTCAAAAAACAAAATAAACGCTTCCTCAAAAAGACATGGTTCGACTTCGCTCACCATGACAAATACAGAGCATCGAAACCAATTTTAATTGTGGTAAACAAACAGATTCTTTCCACTTTTCAACGCGATTCTACCATTGAGCAACTCAGCAAGCAGGGCTTCGACCTGCTCGTTATCGGGGGCGGCATCACGGGCGCAGGCATTGCGCTGGATGCGGCTTCACGCGGCATGAAAGTCGCGCTTGTGGAGAAAAAAGATTTCGCTTCCGGCACGAGCAGTAAATCCACCAAGCTGATTCATGGCGGGTTGCGCTACCTCAAGCAATTTGAAATTGCATTGGTAAAAGAAGTGGGACGCGAGCGCGCTATCCTGCATCGCAACGCGCCACACGTTGTTGTTTCTGAAAACATGCTGTTGCCCATTGTCGAAAATGGCTCTCTCGGCAGAACGAGTACCGCCATCGGCTTGTCGGTGTATGACTGGCTTGCGGGCGTGCGTTTCAGCGAGTGGAAGGACATGCTTTCAAAATATGCTACGCTTAAAAAAGAACCGCTGCTCAGGAGTGACAATATAAAAGGCGGAGCTATCTATAAAGAGTATCGAACGGATGATGCGCGGCTTGTGCTGGAAGTACTGAAAACCGCTGCGCACTATGGTGCGCGCTGTATTAACTATACAGAAGTGGATGACCTGTTATATGCTGAAGGAAAAGTTTCGGGAGCGGATATCACAGATATTATCAACAAAAAGAAATTCAGTATTCGCGCGAAGAAGGTGATTAATGCTGCCGGTCCGTGGGTGGATGCGTTGCGCAGAAAAGACAATTCGCTGAAAGGAAAAACTCTGCATCTCACCAAAGGTGTGCATCTTGTGGTGCCTTATGAAAAATTGCCCGTGCGACAGTCAGCGTATTTCGATGTCGCTGACGGCAGAATGATTTTTGTGATACCGCGCGGAGAGATTACCTACATCGGCACTACCGACACCAACTACGATGGCGACATTGAAAATCCCGTCACGGCAAAAGAAGATGTTGCGTATCTGCTTGCTGCCGTGAACTCGATGTTTCCCACCGTAGAACTCACGAAAAAAGATATTACCTCTTCATGGGCGGGCTTGCGTCCGCTGATTCATGAAGAAGGCAAAGACCCTTCGGAGCTTTCACGCAAGGATGAAATTTTTATTTCTCCTTCGGGACTAATTTCTATGGCGGGCGGCAAGCTCACCGGTTTTCGTAAAATGGCGGAACGCGCGGTGGATACTGCTGCTTACCAGATTGCCAGCGATGAAGGTCTTGAGTTCAAGCGCTGCTTCACTGATAAAATCATTCTTGGTGGCGGTGATTTTAAAGATGAATATTCCATTGCGGGCTTTGCCGAGAAAATAGAAAAAATGACGCAGCCTTCCGACATCACCACGAAAGATATTTTCAATTTGATTCACCGCTACGGAACGGCTTGTGAAAAAATTATCAAAGCTGTGAAAGAACAGCCAACCGGATTTAGCAATAAAGCATTGCTACTTGCAGAATTAGATTATTGCATTGCGGAAGAAGCCGTAACCAACCTCAGTGATTTTTTTATCAGGCGCACCGGCAAACTTTATTTCGAGCGCGAAGTGGTGGAGCAGGAATATCAATTCCTGAAAGAAAAAGCAGGAGTGTTGTTCGGATGGAATGAAGAGCAGAAGCAACGCAACCATGCTGAATTCATGCAGGAGTATCATGCTGTGGTGATGTTCAAGTGAATCTTTAAATCCTACTTTTGTAAAAAGTAAAATCATGAAGGGCATTTCTTACATCACTGACGAGAACAACAAGAAAAAAGCAGTTGTAATTGCTTTGGATGCGATTCAAAAAAATGAAGAGGAAATTCACGAATTCATTGATGTGCTTGTTGCAGAATCGCGGAAAGGAGACGAGATGCTCAGTTGGGAAGAAGCAAAAAAACGCCTGAAGAAAAAAGGCAAATTATGAGCTATGCTATCCGCATTAGCAAGCAGGCGCTGAAAGAATTGGAGCGATTGCCTGCAAATGAAACCCGTAAAATCAGCGCGGCTATCAGCGACTTATCCGATAACCCGTGTCCTGTCGGTTGTAAAAAATTAAAAGGCGAGAAAGAATACCTCTGGCGGATTCGTGTTGGAAATTATCGCGTCATCTATAGCATTGAGGATTCTGTGAAAGTTATTGAGGTTCGCAAAATCGGTGACAGGAAAAATGTGAACCTCTGACACCAATGCCCTACCGCGTTGATAATATCCCATTTTTTCTAAAGCCATTCTTTCTTCTCTATTCTTATACAGCCGCTGCGCTTCTCTATTCGATACAACTGCTGATTTTTCTCACTTGCCGCATTGAGAAAGAAGGCGAAGAACATCCCGCGCCTCACAAGAACCATATCTATGCAACATGGCATGAAAACCTGCTACCTTATTTCGCGGTATATATCCGCTATCGCGAGCCTTATGCGTGGATTAACCACCCGCTGTGGTTTATGAAGCCGATTCATATTATTCTCAGTTGGATGGGGATGAAAAAATTGTTTCTCGGCTCCAGCGGGCATGGTGGCAGGGATGCAATGCTACAAGTGGTGGAGCATTTGAAACAAGGTTACAACACCATGATTAATCCTGATGGTCCGGCAGGGCCTCCATACATTTTAAAGCAGGGCGTGTTGCAAATGAGCAAACATTCAGGCATTCCGATTGTGCCGATTCGCTTTGAATTGACGCACTACTTCCGCTTGGGCGCTTGGGATAAAAAGAAAGTGCCGCTGCCGTTTTCGAGGATACGGGTGGTGTATGAAAAGCCCGTAGCTGTAAGTGAAAGCAATATAGAGGAATCCTCTTCTGAACTTACTATACTGCTCGGGTAAATTCTTAATACCCAGAAAAAGTTTCTCTAAGAGGCGAATGCTTCTGAACCAACATTCCCTATTTCTTAGTTAAAAACCTCCCTCTCCGATTAACAACCCTCCTTGTTAATCAACTGACGAAAATCTATCAACAACAGATATTTCTTGATTAACCACTGTATGAATTCTGATTCGATTAATCTATTCCTCCCGCACAATCCCCAAATCTCCCGCGCAATCTAAAATTGTCCAGAACAATTAAAGATTGCTCACAACAAACCAGATTTGTTCCGCGCATTTCAAATTAGTTCAGAACAATTTTCAACTGTTACACATGATTAAATAATGTTGCGGATGAATAAAATTTGCTCTCCGCTATTCAAAAATGTCGAAGAGAATTTTTGTTTTTTCAGCACAAGGAAAATTATTCCGAAATAATTTTTCTTTGTTTTCCGTAAACCCATTTATTTAAACACAACCTATGAGCATTGTGCGCATCAGTTTTGGTTATAGCCGCATGAACGCGAGTGAAGTGGCGGAAAGTGCGGAAGAAACTCTGTCGAAAATGGCGGCAGAGCCGGGCATCTACCCCGCGCCAAATCCATCTTTATCAATTGTGGGCAACGCGCTGGCGGAACTGCGCCAAAGCATTAGCAATGCTTCCCGAAGAGACGGGCTGATGGTGGGAAAACGACAAGAGAAAAAAACGATTCTCGAAAACCTGTTGAAGCTGCTTTCAAGTTATGCAGTGAATGTGACAAGCGGTGATAAAATCGCGCTTGAAAAAGGCGGATGGAAAATAATTGAGCCGCGCCCCGTTGCGCTATTAGTGCCGCCCACGAATCCGAAGCTATCGTTTATCAAAGGAAAGTCGGGGCAATTGAAGCTGCGCTGGAAGGGCGCAAAAGGAATGAGCTATCTCGTGGAGTTTACCGACCAAAGTATTATTGAATCACCCACCTGACGTTTCGGAGGCGTTACCACCAAATCGAAGATTATCCTCTCTGGTTTTAAGCTGGGAACGATTTACAGTTTTAGAATTTTCTCAGTGCGCGGCAGCGAGATGTCGGGGGCATCGCAAGTGGCGAGCAGCATGGCGGTGTAAAATCACTTCGGCTTAAACTGCTCAAACGAAAGTTTACAATCCTTACACAGATACATCGCGCGGCACAGCGTGGAGCCGAAAGGCGAATTGAGTGTAGTGTTTTTGCTGCCACAGTGCGGACAGGCTGCCTGTAAATTACTCAGGTCTAACTCGCCTGTAATGTTTGGCGGTGGCGCAAGTCGAAAATCTTTCAGCAGTTGTTTTCCTTTTTCCGAGATGTCGTTGGTGCTCCATTTATATTCGCGGTCAACAATCACTTCCACTTTTTCAAAACCAAGTTCCTCTACTTTCTTTTTGATTTGCGCGCGCATGTAGTCAACCGCAGGGCAGCCCACAAAGGTTGGAGCCATCGTCACGCGCGCAGAATTTCCATCCACTTTTACATCAGTGATAATCCCCAAATCCACCACCGAGATGACAGGGATTTCGGGGTCTTTCACTTTGTGAAGCGCTTCAAGAATATCTTCTTTAGTTGTAAGTACCATACTTCTTTAAGAGTGTGCGGTTGTCATCCTGAGCGAAGTCGAAGGATTGAGCGATTGCCCGCGCTGCTACAGTTCGACTTCGCTCACTGTGACCTGCGCTTCTCACCACTCCGCATTCGGCTCTAAGCGATATACTTCAGTCATTTCATCCAGCAAGGGTTTCAGATGTTCTGTGTGAAATCCGTTTCTTCCGCCATAAACAGGCTCAACTTTTTTAGTTGGCAGTTTTATTTCAGCGGCATCCAACACGGGCTGCATACTTTTCAGCCATTCGTTCTGTAATGTTTCTTCACCGGCAAAAACATTTTTCTTGATTAACTCGTTTTCCCATTTGCTCTTTTCAAAAATGCCAAGTGCGAATGGATAGCATTCTTTCACAGCATTCAGCATTCTTGAACGGCTTTCTTCATTAGCCATTGCAAGTTTCTTCATCCATGTATCAGCATGAAGCACATGATATTTTAATTCGCCATGAATTTTTTTTGCAAGCGCTGCAATGCGTTTTTCACTTGATTGCTCCAGCAATTTGTAGCGGCAAATTTCAGCATGGTCAAAAAAGAAGTGGCGCGTGAGGCTGAAATCGTATTCACCAATAGGAAGCTCAACGAAGTGACAACATTTAAAATCTTTTTCGCTTCGTTCATACGCCAGTTTATTAGGAGTTGCCTCTCCGTATTCTTCATTCAAAATTGAATAAAGCGCGTTCGCATGTCCTATTTTATCTTGTGCCATAGATGAAAAGGCAATGTCTTCTTCGAGCATTGGTCCCAAGCCCGTCCACTCGGAATTGCGATGCCCAAGGATGAGCGCATCATCCGCCATTTTGAATAAGAGGTCTTTGATTGCTTCTTTCATTGTTTAGCCTCACCCCCGCCCCCTCTCCAATGGAGAGGGGAGACAAGAGGGTATCTTTTTATTTTTTAGAAATATCTGTCATTGCATTAGCGCCAACTTCAAACCTTAGACTTTAGACTTCAAACTCGCTTTGAACTTTGAAATTTTATCGCTCACTTTATATCCTGCCGCTTCGCGATGCGTTTTTTCAGGTGTGGTGTAAAACATGTCTTCATCTTCCAGTTGCGTTGCGAAAATATCGGCTGTCTTCACCACCCATAAGTTCACACAGCGTTTCCTCCGCGCAAATTGTTCTTTGGCAAACAGCAGCGCTATCTCTTTATTGGGCGCATGAACCGAGCCTACATGCTCATGATGATTTCCGCGTTTATCCTGATGAAACACTTCGTACGTCTGCCAGTATTCATGCTCCTTCACCGGCTCAATGTTGTCGGGAGTTGTGATGCGGTTGATTCGGGGGTCGAGTGATTTCATATTCGGTTTACTGTTTTGCTATTTACGGTTTACTGTTCAGCACTCAACAACTGAAGACTGAAAACAGACAACTAAACTCCTATTTTAAGACAACGGAATCATAAATTTCTCCGCTGGATTCAATAAAGCCTTCCGCACCCAGCGTCCGTGTTCTTCTGCCCATTTGCGCACATCCAATCGTTCTTTATTGCACGGACCGTTTCCATTTATCACTTGAAAAAATTCATCCCAGTTCGGGTCGCTGAAATCCCATTGTCCGGTTTCTTTATTCTTTTTCAGATTTTTATCAGGAAATGTAATTCCAACTTCCAGCACTTTCGGCACATATGTGTCGAGAAACTGGTTACGCATGTTGTCATTCGTATCCATCTTCACCTTCCAGCGCATGAGTTGTTCGGTATGGACCGAAATTTTATCAGGCGGACCAAAGAAATGAATGATGGGACGATACCAGCGGTTAATCGCATCCTGCGCCATCTCGCGTTGCTTCTTTGAGCCGGTGGCGAGATAGACGAATGCTTCATGCCCCTGTTTCAGATGGAATGATTCTTCATAACAAATTCTTTCCAACGCGCGACAATACGGACCATAAGAGCCTTTTGCATTCGCAAGCTGATTCACAATCGCTGCGGCATCAATCAGAAAACCAATCACTGTTACGTCAGCCCATGTTTTCGCAGGATAATTGAATACGTTGGAATATTTTGATTTGCCCGTGAGCAAATCGTTAATCATCTGCTCGCGTGATTTACCCAGCGTTTCAGCGGCATTGTAAAGCAAATGCCCGTGTCCGATTTCATCCTGCACTTTTGCAATCAGCGCAAGTTTCCGTTTCAAACTTGGCGCGCGCGTAATCCAGGTTCCTTCAGGCAACGCGCCAATGATTTCGGAGTGCGCATGTTGTTCAATCATGCGAATCAACTGCCTGCGATATTCGGCAGGCATCCAGTCGTGCGGCTCGATTTTTTCACCCGCATCAATCTTCGCCTGAAAGGCAGCCAGCTTTTCAGGGTCTTCCTGTGCAGCAGGCTTTTTGCCCTTCGGTTCGTCAGTGATGGAAATGTTTCCGTACATGGTTTTTGTTTTTAGCTGCAAGCCTCAAGCTACGAGCTACAAGCCAAAAAAGCTTGCCGCGAACAGCTTGCGGCTTGAAGCTGTTATTTAATCACCAGTCCATTCAAAATAAATTCGCTCATTTTCTCGCCTACTTCATCAGGAGATACTTTGCCGGATATTTTATACCATTCATGTGCGCCATTCATTACCGAAAACAGCAAACGCACAGTGAAGTTCACGTCCATCATGCGAAAATCACCGCTGGTAATTCCTTCCTGCACCACTTCTTTGAATCCTCGTTCATATTTTTCGCGCATAGAAATGAATTTTTTCAAATCCGGTTTTTTCAAGTAACTCCATTCAATAAAGAACACGGCAGCCGCGTCAAGGTTATTAATCACCACGCGAAGATGCTCCGCAATCAGGCGGTTTAATTTCTCAACCGGATTTGAAACAGAGTTCAGAATTGCTTCCTGCGCCTCAAAAAAATCATCCGCGATTTTGAAGCAGATATATTTCAGGATGTCGTCTTTTGATTTGAAATGGCTGTAAATGCTGGCAGGTTCCACGCCTACTTCTTTCGCCAACTCGCGCATGGAAGCGGCAGCATAACCACGCTCGCGGAACATATTTTGCGCAGCGGAAACTATCTGGTCTTTCGTTTTTGATATTGCAACAAGCATTAACCTAACGGGTGTTAGGCTAAGTTAGGTATTTAAAATATGTCAGCCAAGCACAAAAAAAAGCCCCGGCTATAAACCGGAGCTTTTTTCTTTAATGGTCTTCTCTTTAATTAAGAGATAGCCTGTTCGCATACCTGAATGAGGCGCTTGATAGCAGCATCATCAACGCTGTACCAAATCGTTTTGCCTTCTCTTTCAGTAGAAACTAATTCCTGATTTCTCAAGATTGCAAGGTGCTGAGAAGCAACTGATTGCTCAATTCTCAGTTTCACATAAATGTCTGTAACATTCATGCGGTTTTTGTTGTCTTTTACAAGCGCCAGCATCTTCTGCCTGAGAGGATGGTTAAGCGCTCTTACTTTCATTTTTGCCTTGTTAAGAATCTCGTTCTGGTTTTTGTTGAGATAACTCATGTTTAAAAAATTTTTGGTTAAAAAATAAGTAAAATAACGTACTGGAAAACCCGTAGTTATTACGCAATGTTAATATTTCTTTTTGAATTTTCACTGATTTTCGATTATTTTTTTTACACATTAAAAAGAGCGTTTTGTGCGAAAAAATGTGCATAAGTGCCTTAAATCGGGACTCCCTTCATAAAAATTACTCTAAATCGTTGATTATTAATCACTTAAAAAACATGGAAGATATTCAATCAATCTTACTATCCGGCTGAATATAAAATCAACTGACTTTTTTTGAGAATGCTTTTTTCATGGTGAATATTCAAAATTGGTGAAAAATTAAGGAGTAAATCTCCATAAAACAGGTCAAAAACAAGGCTAAGGTAAGTAGTGACTAAAAAACTACGTGAAAACACGGAGGTCGAAATCTCCCGTTTATTATACCTGTTTGCTATTATTCGCGGCTTGAAAGCGCTTTATCTAAGCCAGATTGTGATTTATCGCATAGCGAATCAAACCGGCTATAGTTTTAATCCCCAGTTTTTTGGAGATATTGTAACGATGCGTGTCAACCGTGCGCTTGCTGATGTGCAGTTTTTGTGCGACCTCGCTGTAGGAGTTGTCGTTGGCAAGCATACTGAGAATCTCTTCTTCCCGTTTTGAAAGCGCATTTGGCTCAGTTGCTTCTTCTTCAATTGTCGGAGGCATATTTCCTGCAACTACATCTAAAATTACCTTGTGGGCTATTTCCTTAGAAATATAGTGCTCTCCTTTCATGACAGCCGAGATGGCATCTACCACTTCATTGCTTTCAGCAGCCTTAAGCAAGTATCCATCCGCTCCTGATTTTAACATACTCAGCACTTTATGCTGGTCGTCATATATGCTGAATGCAAGTATTTTAAGTTTAGGGTAATATTTACGCAGTTTCCGGGTAGTCTCAAGTCCGTTTTTCCCTGGCATGTTGAGGTCAATAAAAACGAGGTCAACACGCTTCCCCTCCATCATCTTCAGTAATTCCTCGCCATTCTTTGCTTCGCCTACTACATTGAGATTTTTTTCGAGTTGCAGAATTGACCGAATGCCTAAACGCACTGCTGGATGATCATCTGCAATAAGAATATCAATTTTACGAAGTCTGTTGCTCACCAGTAAATAAAACTAGTACGCAAGCTAAATCCGGATGATGCAAAGTGCATTGATATTCTATCTGAAAGGCTTGTAGGAATTTTCCTACAAAGAATGAACGTAAAAAAGCGTAGAAATTAATTTTGAGAGAAAGCGCTTTAGGGGCAGTTCTGAAAATTGCTTTTTTTATCGTCTCACCCCTGCCTGCGTTAAAACTTAGGCAGGTAAACCAATCCTCTCCTGAAGGAGAGGGTGTCTGTGGCAGAATTTTCTGAACCGCCCTTAATGCGGTTCCTCTGCAAGATTCTCCTGTAGCAGGTTATGCTTCAAAAGATACTGAGTAATCTCTGCGACATTATCAATGCCAAGCTTTTCAAAAATCCTGGTTTTATAAGTGCTCACTGTTTTTACGCTCAATGTCAAGCCCTGAGCGATTTCGCCAACTTTTTTTCCTTTTCCAAGTTGAAGCAACACTTCAAACTCACGGTCAGAGAGCGTCTTGTGCAGCGGAGAACCTTTACTCTCTGAGAGGATTTCATTAAATAATAAATTCGTGATAGCCGCGCTTACATACTTACCTCCGCTTGCAATTGTAGTAATCGCTTCATACAATACATTGGGCGCGCTGTCCTTGTGGAGATAGCCCGATGCCCCGGCTTTTATGGTTCTGATTGCATACTGGTCCTCCGGATACATACTCAGCACCAATACCTTAATTCTTGGATAGAGCAGATGAATTTGCTTCAGCACTTCCAAGCCGCTTCTTCCGGGCAGCCCGATATCAAGCAACACTACATTCGGCTTGGTTAGCCGTAATTCTTTCAGGAGTTGCTCTCCATTAGAAACTTCAGACACGACTTTAAAATCAGGTCTTTCTTCGAGAATCTGCCGAATGCCCTTCCTTACAATTTGATGGTCGTCACACAGTGTTATGCTTATCATGCTTTTTAACTACTTCTTTTAATGGAAAGGTAAAGGTCAGCAAAGTGCCTTTTCCGTGCGTTCCTTTCAATTCAAATTTACCGCTCCATGTTTTCACCCGTTCCTTCATGCCGAAAATTCCAAACTTATCAGGATGCGATAAATCTTCCTTTTCAATCCCCTTGCCATTATCCTGAATTGTCAGCTGCAGTTCGCTTCTCGTAGCATGCGCTTTCACGAGTGCTTTTTTTGCTTCTGAATGTCGGAGGATATTGGTGAGCGATTCTTGAATAATACGGAAGAACGCCACGCTGAAAGCGTCCGAAAATTTAACCTTTCTGATGTTATGTCTGAATTCGCATTCCACACTTCCGCTTTCATTCACCGATTTGATTTGCCATTCAATGGCAGGAATAAGACCAAGATTATCTAAGATAACCGGACGTAATTGATGCGCGAGCCTTCTTGCCGAGCTTATTGTTTGGCTTGAAAGGTCAATAAGGGATTTCACTTTGTCTTCAACTTGAAAAATGTCAAGCCCGCGTTTTCTGTGTTGATTAATATATTGCTGCAACCAAAACATACCAAGTTTCATGGCGGTGAGTTCCTGCCCCAGTTCATCATGAATTTCCATTGCAATGTTTTTCTTCTCTTCCTCGCGGATGGTTTCAAGCCGCTGGTAGAGGGCTTTTAGTTTTCCATTCGTTTCACGCAATTCCTGTTCTGCCTCTTTTTGCTGAGAAATATCCCGTATCAGCGCCAGTGCTTCATTATTATCATCCGTAAGAATTCTTGCCTCAAAAAAATTAAGTTTTTCAGGGTTTGATGGGTCGGCAAGCGAGTAGTTGAAAGTTTGAATTGCGTTTGTTTTCAGCGCCTGCTTCACATTTTTCATGCAAAGCTTTGCTATAGGCGGAGGCAATACTTCTTTAACTCTTTTCCCTATAAAGAATTCGGGTGGAACCAAGGGACCAAAATTTGTTGCCGCTTTAAAGTCTAAAAAAACTCCTGTTTTTGAGAGACGGAAAATCATGTCTGGAATTGCTTTCAACAAAACTGAATTGCGCTTTTCGCTTTTCGCAAGCGCCTCAATAGCATGCATCCGTTCGGTAATATCAGTCACAGAACCTACATAGCCAATTACATTTCCTCTCTCATCTTTATCAGGCACAGCCTGCCCATACACCCAGTTGATTCTTCCTTGCGGTGTTTGAAAACGAAATACTGCATTGGATACCTCTTTCAGCTTAAATGCTTTCTTCCAGTCTTTCAACGATCCATCCCGGTCATCGGGATGGATTGCACTTTGCCATCCATTACCAGTTGCTTCTTCGAATGATAAACCAGTGATTTCACACCATTTCTCGTTTACAAATACCGTTCTCCCTTTTGTGTCTGTTCTAAAAATTCCAACCGGAGATACATTGGCAAGATGGCGGTAATCTTTTTCCTGCTGTTTGAGTTTTTCTTCCAGCACTTTCCTTGCGGTAATGTCATTTACTGTACCCCGAATATACTTTTTATCATAAGGCGGAAAACGAACTAATCTTGTTTCCGTAGGGAAAATTTTCCCTTTCGAATTGATGTGATGCCATTCATACACGATATTGTTTTCCCTGAGCGCGAGGCGCAGCTTGTCTTTTGCCGCTGCAAGCGAATCTCTGCCGTCAGGCTGGCGGGGCGGGCTTAATTCAATTGCGCGCATGCTCAATAACTTTTCACGCGAGTAGCCGAACAACTTTGTTGCGTTCTTATTGCAATCAATAAATTTTCCTGTTTCAGCATCTACAATAAAAATCGTTTCAGGCGCTGTTTCCGTGAAGTTGCGATATCGCTCTTCACTTTCCTTCAGGCTGGTTTCTATCTGTTTGCGTTTTGAAATATCTACAATGGTACCACGGATGACTTTTTTATCGTAAGGCGGAAAGTGGGTGATACGGACTTCACACGGGAAAAGACGGTCGTTGAAATCCTTATGATGCCATTCATAGCTCACATTCCTACCGCCAAGCGCTTCCTGAATCTTTGCTTTGATGAATTCAAGTGAAGAAATGCCGTCCGGTTGTGTGCGGGGACTAAGATGAATACCTTTCATATTTTGCAAATGCTCCCGCGAGTATCCAAACATTTCCATTGCCCGCTGATTGAAGTCGAGAATGGCGCCAGTAGATGTATCAATCAAAAAAATAGCTTCGGGAGCTGTTTCAACAATGGTTTTGTAACGCTCTGCATTTTCGCGCAACGCTTCTTTCAGGTTTTCGCTCTGGGTAATGTCGCGATAGTTTATCAGGATGCCTTCAATGCCGGGCTTGTCTAATAAATTCACAAATCTCGTTTCCAAAATTACCCATGAACCATTTTTATGCTTGAACCGGACAATGTTTGTAACCAAATGACCCGCACTGTTTTTCAGCACCGGTATTGAATCGTAAAATATGCGATGGTCATCAGGATGCAAAAGTTCCAAAATGCTCTTTCCGATTCCGGACGCAGGTCTGTATCCAAGAATTTCCAACAAGGAAGGGCTGTGATATTTTACAACTTCGTCAAAATCAATAATTGTAATTCCGTCAAACGAATTTTCAATCAAACTCCGGTAGCGCATTTCACTTTCTTTCAACGATTGCTGTATCAGCAGTCGTTCTGTCACTTCCCTGAGATTAATAAGAATACCCTGAATATCAGGGTCATCTGCCAGGTTAACTGCTTTTGCCTCCAGATCTTTCCACGAACCGTCTTTATGGCGAAATCGTACCGAATTCAAAATGGGGATGTTCGGCTCCGTCATTAATTTTTCCAATGCTATGCTACACTTGTCCTTGTCATCAGGATGAACAAGCGCAAAGAAGTTTTGTGCGCTGCTATCCTCTTGGCTGTAGCCTAAGATTTTTTCAACGGAGTGACTGTAAAACTTCACGCTCCCGTCAAATGTAATAATGGCGATGCCATCTAAGACCTTGTCTATGAGCGATTGATAAAAATTATTATTGGCAACAAAAGTTTCCTCAGAGTTGCCGTTGGCGGGCAATTGATTCATCCCTTGAAGTTAGCGCGAAAAGAATTTCGTGAGAATCAAAACTTACCGAATCTGTTCTTGGCGCGGGAGATTTTTTTCAAGGACTCCCAGCTTTTTCTTTAAAAAAGCTAATTGCGCTTTCGATTCCTCCACGCCTTTCATCACGCCTTCCAGCAACGCGCCCACATTCTTTGATTTTGCAAAAAAGCCCATGTTGTTTTCCGTTTTCGCCACTTCATCTTCCACGGTGCGGATTTTAGTGCGCAGGAAACGCTTTTCATCTTCCAGTAATCTCATTGAATCCGGAGCCCCTTTCATGCGCTCCACTTTGTTCTGAAATTTCAAGATTTCCTTATCGCTTTCATTCATGCCCATTCGCTCATAGCAGGCATCAACAGCTTGCGTATATTTTTTGAAAACCGCTTCGCGCACATCCTGCGGCACTTCACCCGCTTCATCCCATTCTTTTGCAATGGCTTTAATAGTCGGCAACGCTTCTGTTGAACTGATGGAGGAAATCAGTTCTTCCAATTTCTTCACAATCTGCTCCCGCTTTGCAAGATTATTTTTCCGTTCTTCCTCCTGCGCTGCAAACTGTTTTTTTCTTGAATCAAAGAATGCGTTACATGCTGCACGGAATCTGTTCCAGAGCGTCTGGTCGGTTTTGTAAAGCCCTGCCGGTCCGATATTTTCCCACTGCCGTTGCAGGCGAATAAGTTTTTGAGCGGTGTTGTCCCAGTCGTTGCTCGTTTGTAATGCCTCCGCCTGTTCGCACACTTTTACTTTCGCCTGCTTATTTGCATCGTAATCTTTTTTCAGCGTTTCATAGAATGCGCGTTTCTTTTCAAAGAAATCATTGCTTGCTTTTCTAAACCGTTCCCATACCGCTTCAGCTTCTTCTTTCATCACCCTGCCGATTTTTCTCCATTCCTGCTGCAACTCTAATATTTCTTTCGTCTTCCTTTCCCAATCGCGGGGATGGAAGATTTCTTCCTGCGCCACTGTTTCTACCTTTTCGCAAAGCGCAAGTTTCGCCAGCAGATTTTCTTCGTATTTCTTTTTTAATCCCTCATAATGCGCATGGATTTTCGTGAACACGCGCTCGCTGTTTTCATTAAACCGGCTGATGATTTCATCTTTCTTCAACGCAGGCACGGGACCAATGTCATACCAATCTTCACGATACTTCCGAATCAATTCTTCCACGCGCCTGATGGTTCTTTCGCCCATCAATTCTTCCATCCGTTTCAGCAAGTGTTCTTTCTCTTCAAGATGCTTCTGCAAGTCAAGTTCTTTCATGCCCTGCGTAAGCTGAATCATGTGATAGAAGCGCTCGCGCTGATGCCTGTAATCGCTCTCTAACTGTTCCTCATTTTTTTTCGGAATCTCTCCGATGTTTTTCCAGCGGTCACGCAATTCGCGGAATTGCTGGAATGCTTTGCCTACGCTGTCGCCCTTTTCAATCAGGGTTTTCAGGTCGGTAACCACTTGTTGTTTAGCAACAAGATTATCGCGCTCGTGCGTTTTCTTCTCTTCAAAAAATTTGTTTTTACGGTCTTTGAAAAGATTATACAACTCGGCAAACCTGCCATCTGTATGGTCGCGATGATACACGAAATCAAACTCGCTGCCGCCTTCATCGAGAAATTTTTGCTTCTCATCTTCCTTGCGCTCATTCAGCAATTCGTTGTAGGCAGATTCCAACTCCTCCGCCAGTGGCATCAGTTCGGGCACCTCCTTTGTTTTGCTTAATTCATCAAAACGGGCTACAATTTCTTCCCTGCTCAACCCGGTGAATTCAGAACCTTCTTCGCGTTTTTCCATGACGGACGTATGTTTCAGAGGGTAAAAATACTATTTTGAAGCACAGATACAATTGATTTTTGCTGAAGTAACCGGTTGACTTTATAGTGAAAGGAGTTGATTTTAAAACAGCCTCGGACACATGCGTACATTATTCACCGGTCTATCCTTGTCAATCACATGCACGATGGAGATTTCAAACGCACCTACCGAGTAGCTGCCGGGAATGAGCTTTGAAAGGTTCAAGTCATAGTTGAATAACATGCGAGTGCGTTGCAACTGCGCGCCAACCAAAGGATACAATGCATCACGGTTGCGCATCCACAAGCCGAAGAAGATGACAAGCTTGCGCGAGTAAGTCAGTTTCTTATCAAGCGTTACGTTTGTTCCGACAACAATTTCTTGTGCTCCCCGCTGATACATATACGAGGCGCCTGGCTGCAAGCCCCAGTCTTTATGCACACGAATATCGGAATATACATGCGCAACAGGTCTGCGGTGCACTTGGTTGTCCTCATTGAAATATGATTCATACGGAGCGAAAATATGAATCACAGAAACGCCACCTTCAATGCTGAATTTTTTCGGAACAGAGTATGACATGGAAGCGCCTGCATGAAAGTCGAAATACTGAACGGCATCACTTGCGTAATTTTCTCCGGGGTCGATCTGGCTATCAAACCCCACATCATTCCATTGCGAATCAAACAGCAATTTTGAGAAATCAATTTTCTTGTGAACAAACAATCCCGCTGCGCCAAGGCTCAGATAAAAATTTCGCCACTTCGTAAGCTTGATATGATACGCAAGTGAAAGTGATGCTTTGTTCGCCATCAGTTTTCCGTCACCCGCACGGTCATTCACCGCGTGCAGTCCCGCGCTCAACCAGTTGCCATCCATTTTACTGCGCATGATATTCAGGTCGGTGAAAACAGAAACTGTTTGAAAAGGCACACTCACACTGCCCCACTGCGTACGGTAATTTCCCCCGAAACGCATCAGTCCATCAAAGCTGCCGGTAAGCGAAGGATTTAGCGTTAGAGGAGAAGCATAGAACTGAGAGAAGTGAATGTCTTGGGCGGAAGTCATCAGACGACAGACGACAGTCAACAATAGAATGGCAAGCAAATTTGATAATTTGATGATTCGGTAATTCGATACTGAGTTACCGCTGCCTTTTGATTGACGACAGCTATTTTTTTTATGCAATTCGTAATTCGTCATTCCTAATTCCTAATTCGTAATTATCTCAGTAACGTCACATTTCCTTTCTTAAAAATTCCTGCGCCTGATTTCAGTGTTGCATTCAGCAGCCAATCATATACTTCCATTTCCTGCGGATCTTCTTTGAAGGTGCCATCCCAGCCTACAGTAAGGTCTTTACTTTGAAACACCAACTCGCCCCATCGGTTAAAAATTTTTAAATCAATTCTTTCGATGTCTTTTCCGCGGACGATGAAAATATCGTTGTGATTATCGCCATTGGGAGTGAATGCTGTGGGCAGTTCAACTACTTCGGTATAAATCACTGGAATATCCTTGCAGGCAATAGACGGACAGTTATAACCGTTGTCAGCAGAGAGACAGATGTCATACACACCCTTTTGCGTGTAAGCATGTTGCGGATTGATTTCGGCTGTAGTACTTCCATCGCCAAAATTCCACTGATATAAAGAAAGGTCAGCGCGTTGCGATAAATTGGTAAACTGTATCACCTCATCCACTTCAGGATTCACAGGCATAAAATTAAAATCAGCTACCGGATAGCCATATGGTGCAGGAATGAAGATAGTTTTTGAAATGGTATCATTCGAATAGCAATTGTTTGTTCCCGCTGTAGAGAGTTCAACATTGATTGTATCCGATTGATAATATTGCAAAGGACCATCAGGCGAAAGCAAACTGCTGCTGACATTGTTATTCAGCCGCCAGATGAAATTACTCGTGCCCGAACTGCGATTGGAAAAATTCACTTCTGATACATCGCAATTCGTAGCAACATCGTAAGTGAAATCGGCAAGTGGATTCACAATGGTCGAAGTGAAGACAAGGGACAGGAAGGCGGTGTCATTCGTTGAGCATTGATGGCTGTCATTCACTTGTAAAGACACGTTGTAATTTCCGGCTGCGTACGTGATTGTTTCTTCAAAATTTGCTGACGCGCTTCCGTTGCCAAAATCCCAGAGGTAAGAAGTGCCGCCAGAACTGAGATTGTTGAACTTGACTACAAACGTATCGCAAGTATTAGAATAAATCACATTGTGCGTAAAGTCAGCGATGGTAGCATAGCGTGTCGGACTAAAAGTAACCTGCCTTGAAATGCTGCGCCCAATAGTGCAGGGTGATGCAGGCGTAACAGTGAGCGTCACATTGTAAATGCCCGTGTCCGTATAAGCAAAGGAAACGGAAGTGCCGGTCGCAGTCATTCCGTTTCCAAAATCCCAAGACGCAGTTGCATTGCCGCTTATTGAAGTGTTGAATTGCGCCAGCAGTGAATCGCAATCCGCAGCGAGGCTTTCTGAAAAAATAAAATCAAAATCGAGCGTGTCAAGCACCGGGTTAAAATGGATAGGCTGATAGGTGGTATCGCTTAATCCGCACCAACTCGTTGTCACTGTAGCGAGCATCACTTCCACAGAATCGTTTCCGATAAAAAGATGCGTCACCGCAGAATCCGTTGAAGTAGCGCCATCACCAAAATCCCAATAGTAATCGGCATCCCCTGTTGAGTTGTTCACGAATTGCACCATGAACGAATCGCAGTTGTTTGTCCAGATAATGCTATAGCTGAAGTCCGCAGTCACAGTGTCAATATGCCGTTCAAGTCCCGCCATCAGCACGAAGTTGAAATAAGCTCTTTGAAAAGCTACCTGCGATTGAATGCTGCCGTTGTTGTGCCCTGTGTGTCCGCCTTCATACATCACCATTCCGTTTGACGGATTATCAAAGCCGCGTCCATACACGAGTTTCACGCCCTCACGGGGAGATGCTCCATCAGAAGTTTTGACGCAACGGATTGCTCCCGGATTCCATGTGCCTGTGTTTAATGGAATATACCATGGCTCGGAGCCATTTTCAGTGGAGGGAGTCATATCTTCCATAAATTGCATCACGGGCAAGCCTCCTGTTGAAGAATCATAGAGATACGGCAAGGTTGGCTGTTGCGCATGAAACTCGGTGATAGGTGGTTCGCAGCTATTTATTTTCCAGCATTGCATACCGCTTTGCGTGAGAAAATTTGTCCGTTGCGATGAATCGGCAGGATTTATCAATGCTTCCAACATGCTCACTGCATGGCAACCTGCCCAGATGAATCCGTTGAGATTGGTGTTGAAGTACAGCAAGTTTTGGTGCGTTGTCCATTCAGGGTCGGCATGAGGCATGGCGTACATGTCATCGCAATAATTCAAATCGGCAGGCGAGCCAATACGGTAGGAGGAACTTGATATTCCGGCATTGTTGTAATAAGGAATCACCAGCGCCTCATTCTGCTGGTCAATCACGACATTTGTAAATTCTGTGAGCGTCCGGTAAATGGGGACTGTGAGATCCGCTGTAGTTGTGATGCCCGCCACACCTTGTGCCTGCCATGCTGCTATTTCGCTGTTTACCACTGCCGTGCGGGAAGGAGTTGTGATAATAAACGGACCGCCCCTGAAATCATAACCGTTGTAACTGAAATCAACTCCGCCAAAATTTTTGTTGGGATTAATCGCCCATCTAACGGGAACATTATAGTTCTCGATTAAAGAATAAACCAAACCATAAGGCTTCAATCCGTTGCCAATGGTTTGCGGAACCACGCCCATGTCAACGATGAATGAGCCGGCAGGAATGGTTTCAGTCTGGGCGGCAATATTTTTCGCAAAGAAAAGCAATCCTGCGAGTGCGAAAACAAAAACCGGGTTAAATGTATTTTTCATTTGAGTGCAATCCGTTCCGGCTTTATACTCACGTTCGCATTTATATCAATTTGGTAAAACCACCGTTCCCCTACAACTCTAATTCCGCCTTTCATAAAAAACTTGCCGCTTTTTTCATTTTATTTCATCTCAGCAACGTCACATTTCCTTTCTTAAAAACTCCCGTGCCTGACTTTAGTGTTGCATTCAGCAGCCAGTCATACACTTCCATTTCCTGCGGCTCGCCTTTGTAAGTGCCATCCCACCCAAAATACGGGTTTTTGCTCTGAAAAACTAATTCTCCCCAGCGGTTGAAAATCTTCAAATCAATCTTTTCAATATCTTTTCCGCGCACGATGAAAATATCATTGTGGTCATCTCCATTCGGAGTAAAAGCTGTGGGCAAATCCACCAAATCATCTGACACAATCAGCAATTGCTTGCAAGCCGAATCGGGGCAACTGTATTCATTCGCCACGGAGAGACAAATGGTGTATGCGCCCAACTCGGAGTAAATATGCTGAGGATTTTTTTCAGAGGAAGAAGCGCCATCCCTAAAATCCCACCAATAAGAATCAGGATGCGCTCGCAGCGAAGCATCGGTGAACCTTACTACTTCATCTTCATCAGGTTCTGTCGGAGTGAATGTGAAATCAGCAACAGGATAACCATAAGGCGCGGGTAACGAGATGATTTTTGATGCAGTATCTCCGGTGATGCAGTTGTTTGTCGCGCGGGCGGTGAGCGACACACTCAGCGTATCTGCATCGGAATAAAGTAACGTGCTGTTGGGTGAAAATTCATTGCTGACGATTGCATTATTTACCTGCCACAAAAATTGATTGATGCCTGTACTGAGGTTGGTGAATGTCAGTTCAACCACATCACAGTTTGGAACAATTGTGTAATCAAAATCAGCAAGCAGCGTGTCGAACACAGGCGTGAATAGAAGTTGTTGCATTGTTGTGTCGTTTGATGAACAACTTCTGCTATCATTCACCTGAAGCTGTACATCGTAAGTTCCTGCCGCATAAGTGATAATCGCATTTGTGTCGGTTGAAGTTGTTCCGTTTCCAAAATCCCAGAAGTAGGAAGTGCCACCTGTGCTGTGGTTGGTGAATTCAACAACAAACGTATCGCAGGCATTGGAAGAAAGAATGTTGTAAGTGAAATCTGCAATAGAGTTATAAGCAAGCGGAGTGAAGTTCACGAGTTGTGCAGCAGTATCACCTATCGTGCAGTTTGCAGTTGGAGTGATGATGAGCGAAACATTGTAGTCGCCCGGAATGAAATACACCGCGCTTCCATTTGGAGTTGAAACAGTTGTGCCATTTCCGAAATCCCACAGGTAGGTTGCCGCGCCTGAACTGCTGCCTGTGAATTGCACGAGCAAGGAATCGCAATTTGGTGAATACGCAGAAGTGTAACTGAAAGCTGCTTCCAACTTATCAATCAGGGGAGTGAAGTTGAGCGTTTGAACAGTAGAATCATTGATGCCGCAGGTGCCGCCATAATAAGCAGTTAATACAACTGTGAATGGTCCTCCCGAAGTGAATACATGCGTGAGATTCGTATCCGATGAAAACGTGTTGTCGCCAAATTCCCAATAATAATCGGATGTGCCCGTAGAGAGGTTCGTGAACTCTACCATGAATGAATCACAATCATTCGACCAAATCAAATTGTAGCTGAAGTCAGCAACAGCATTATTTGTAATTGGATTGAAAGTAACCGTTTCATGAAATGTATCCGGCAGCAAACAAACGCTTGTAGGAATCACCACAAGTGACACATCGTATGTCCCCGGCTGCGTGTAAATCACGGTGGGATTCAGCGCGGTAGATGTTGTTCCGTTGCCGAAATCCCACAGCAAACTTCCGTTGCTGATGGTTTGGGTAGTGAATTGCGCAACAAGCGAATCACACGATGTCGAGTAAGTGGAAGTGTAGCTGATTACTGCCTGCGCGGTGTCAATCACCGGGGAGAAACTTAATGTTTGCGTCACCGTGTCGTTGTTGCCGCACCAGCCTGTATGGATTGCAGCAAGCTCAACTTCAAATGGACCACCACCTACAAACAGATGCGTAAGGTTTGTATCGGTTGAAAAACCTCCATCACCAAAATCCCAATAGTAAGTAATTGCACCAGTGGTGTTATTGATAAATTCCACTTCAAACGAATCGCATTGATTTGACCACACGATATTGTAGCCGAAGTCTGCTATCACCGTATCCAAATCAACTGCCTCAAACTGGATACACGTTTTTCCCGAACTGCCATTGCAAGGGTCTTGCGTGAGGATGCACACTTCCATATCATCGCTCACGGTAAACGACTGAAAATAATTCGTGCCGATGTAAGGCACAGGTTGCCCAGTGCTTCCGTTCACAATATTGTTTGCAAAAAAGATATACCAATCATCCACGCCCAGTCCCCAATCCCACGGATTGTAAATGCCGGTGGCATAAGTATAAGTCTGGCTGATATTAAAATACGCAGCAACCGACTCGGTGAAGTTGCAACCGGGCGTTACATTATACTCAAATGAAAACGTGTCGGTGCAATCAATGATAATCCTGTTATCCACCCCTGAGTAAACGCCATCGCTGCTTTCAGAACTGCTGATGGTGATGACGGGCGAAGCAATCGTGGAAATAAAACCGGGATATGTGAACGCAGATGTCTGCACCACAGGCGCAGATTCATCAAGATACAAATCATTGCACGCTATTGATTGCGAAGTCACGCTGCCATTAGGAGGCACATTCACTTCGATTTCCCATACTTTCACATCATAGGTGACACCGCTGCAAAACACATAGCCCGGAAAGCTTTGCCGCATGATGCCCGCGCCATAGCCATAATTGTTGTTGCAGATTTCCTGCTTGCTGAACGATGCTTCAAAGCCCGGGCTGAACGGGTTCACCTCCTGCCCCATCAAAATAGAAATGCACTCTGATTCTTTCGGCTCTGCGGTGGAAGTGGAGTCTCGATAGAAGCCGTCCCACAATTCAGTATAAGGACAACCCACCGCGACAAACGTAGTGAAGCCATATTCGCCATCAAGCGCATTGGGGGCGGCTGATTGCTGCGAATAGAAACCAATGAAATAAAGCACCGAAGTGTTTGCGCTGTTGTTGCAGGATGAAGGGCACGGCACGCGCCATTCTACCGTTACGTTGCCTGTGAAATTATTTACGCTCACCTGTAGGTTCTGCGGCTGCACGGGCACACATTGGGAATGTCCGTAGTAAGCACAGAGCAAGAGAGAGGGCAATATGAGTTGCTTCAGTAGTTGCACGAACTGAAGTTGTTTAAATAACCAATATCAAAATTCTCAATTCTCAAATTTCAAATCACAAACAACAAGCGGAATGCTGGCTTTTTGAGTTTTGTTATTTGCCATTTGGATATGGAAAATTTATTTCGTACCCGTTCCCGCGCAGCTGCCATTGGGTCCTCCCTGCCAACTGAGCGTGAGTTGCGCGCAACCCGCATTCAGAGAGCCGTTGCCGCTAATCGTATAGCCTTGCACAGATTGTGGCGCAATTGTAAAAGATGAACCATCTATCGAAGCATCCACTGCCGCGTTTGCTCCGCCACCACCAAGATTTGAAATGCGAATACCCGAAGCCAATTCCGTTATCGTGAGTGGATTTTGAAAATCAGCGCCATTACACTGCTCATTCATATTCCACACGCCAATAAAATCACCTTTTGCGCAGCCTGTTGAGTTTCCTTCATCTTCCGAGCATGCAGTCCACAGAAGAAGAGAAAAGAAAAAGAATGCGTAATATTTTTTGTTCATCACTGTGCAGGGTAATTTTTAGGATAGTAAATATAGAGAACAGGGGAGAGTTCTCATAGCACACAGAAGGATTATTTGAGCGGTTTTTGGCGCGTACTTATTCCAGGAAACGGGAATTTTTCACTTCCACTTCACCTCGCACGCGCACCGGAAGCCGACAGTGGCGGTTGGCTTCTCATAAGAATAGTCTTTCTCCGCTTTCAATTCATCCATCTTATCCGCCCAGCCACCGCCTTTGTAAACTCCTTCCTCAGAAATCATTTCACCCACGTTGCCGAACAGGTTATGGATGCCGAGTTTATTTGGCAAATACATATAAACAGGGGCGGTGATGGTAGCTTTTGGATTTACTTTGCCTGTGCCGATGTATGTGGAATCATAGCGCACAGCATTGTATAGCTGTGCTCCCTGCCATTTCTTTTTGCTTAATTGCTGTTTCGTTTTTTCACTAAAGTCCGCTCTCGCAACTTCCTCCCACTCGGCTTTTGAAGGCAGGCGGTAGTTGATTGATTTTGGCAAAACCTCTTTCCCTTTTGCATCTGTTTCCATCACTTGCCGCACTCTTGCTGTTCTCCATTTGCAGTATGCACCCGCCTGCTCATGGCTTATTCCAACTACGGGGTGGTCCTTGAATTTCGGATTATAGTATTGCTCCTCGTAGTAATCTTCTGAAAGAGCTACTCGCCAAACTAAAGTATCTGGAATTGCTTTTGCATGTTCTGGAGAGGACGCGCCAAATTTCTGCTTTACCCAATCTTCATATTCCCTCCATTGCAGGTTGGAGATTTCAGTTTCATCAAAATAGAGCGAGTCGTTGACGGACACGGTGCCGGGTGGCGTGAATTTTTTCGTTGTCTGCAAAACAAAAGAAGCGCACAACACGAGTAGCGCAACGAGTGATAATGAAAGGACATTTTTCATAACCTAAATATAAGGAAAGAAACGAAGGATTTCAAAAAATCTTGTTTCCCCTCTTGAAAGAGTGCTTATAGAAGAACGTACCGAAAGTACGCTACCTCAATTAAAAAAATAGGCCTCTTACAATGTCGCTTGGAGGTCCGATACCTGATGTGCCCAAGGCTCGAACACGGAAATAATACGGAGTGAGGGGTTTCAGTTCACTGCTATCAATGGTAAGTTTTGCTTGTGATGAATAACCGCATACATTCCATTTCACTTCTGCTCTATAAGGCTCTTTTTCTGTGGTTGTTTCCACTACGTATTGCGTTGCGCCCTGCACAGGTCGCCACATGATTTTCAGTTGAGCAGCACCCGCATTGGAAATGCTACGCGCACGTTCGGGCTGCGTCATCTCCGGGGATGCGTGTTTCTTTTCAATCACATCAAAACCTGAAGATTGAATAACCACTATATTATCCGTTTGCATGGAAACCCATCCTCCCAATTTCCTCAGCAACACCAAAAATTCTTCGTGCTTTTGGTTTCTGCGTGTTATCATCACCTTGTCATGATTCATTGCATTAGCAGTGGTTGTGCGCAACTCTGCCAATTGTGCGGCTATCTCTGAAAGGGGTGGGGTAGTTTCAGGTGGGAAATTTGGATTGCCTTGCATCTGATACAGGATGCTCGTGCCTTTGATAATTGTTTCACTTGCGCTCAGGTTGCGTAGTCCGAGTTTTACTTTTGCCATAGAGTTGCGTTTAGGTGGTTATGATTTGATAATACGCATTACTGAAGCAAAAGTTTCGCCTGCTTTTAAATAGATTTCGGTTGCTTTTTTAAATGCCGCAGATGCTGATTTATTTTTTGCAGATGCTCTATCCGGAAAACTGCTTGCCACACTTGAAATAGCAGTTGCTATTTCTTCAAAAGCAATCGCTACATTTTCTTTTTCACCTGCTGCATTCTTTTTTGCAGGTGCTTCTCCAAATGCAGCGTGTGAGTTTTTCTTTAAAGCATTTACTGTTTGAGAAAAAGCAGGTGAGAAAGGAGATTTAGCGGGTGAAGATTAATAGATAAGGTTGAGGATTGGGAATTTGGATAGTGAAAAGAAAAAAGGATGGAGATTGATGTCATCTCTTGTAGGTGCTCTTGCTTAAATTTGAAACAACAAAAAATTTGATGACAAGCTACATTGACTATGTAAAGTCTACTCTAAAACCAAGGACAACCGAGAAAGAAATAGTGTTAGACTTGTTTGCAGGTTGTGGTGGTTTGTCATTGGGTTTTGAGGCGGCTGGTTACAAGACAATCGGCTACGAAATGGATACGGCAGCTACTGCAACTTATGATAAGAATTTAAACGGTAACTGCTTTGCTGTAAAACTTAACCTTGACTTTGAATATCCCGAAGCTGAAATAATTATTGGAGGACCACCTTGTCAGCCGTTCAGCGTTGGCGGACATCAAAAAGGAATTGAAGATGCACGGGATGGCTTTCCGATTTTTATTGATGCAGTAAAAAAACTGCAGCCGAAAGTTTTCATGTTTGAAAATGTTCGTGGACTTCTCTACTCAAACAAATGGTATTTTGATTTGGTGATTAAAGAACTTCAAAAGTTAGGATACATTATTGACTACAAACTTTTGAACGCAGTAAATTTTGGAGTGCCGCAAAACAGAGAACGACTTTTTGTTTTCGGACACAGAGCAAAATTTAATTTCCCGAAACCACATCATAAAAAAGTAACAGTTGGCGAAGCCATTGGCGATACCATGTTAACAGCACCCGAAGGCAGCAAATTTTTGAATGCTTCAATGGACACTTATGTTGCGAAGTATGAGAAAGCATCTTTCTGTATCAACCCCAGAGACCTTTACCCTACTAAACCTGCACGAACATTAACTTGTAGAAATCTTGCAGGTGCAACAGGCGATATGCAACGAGTGCGACTTTCAGATGGCAGACGCAGAAGATTATTTCACAGCGAAGCTGCACGACTGCAAAGTTTCCCCGATTGGTTTGAGTTTACAGGAAACGAAACACAACGATTTAATCAAATAGGAAATGCAGTTCCACCGCTTTTAGCTTATCAGTTAGCATTGGCTTTGAAAGAATGTTATCAGTAAAACGAAATGTATTCCGTTGAAGAAGTTTTAGAAAATAATTTACAAGCAAACAAGGTGCTTACCCTGTTTAATCTATGAAGAAGTATATCCGCAAAAGCACCAAATCAAAATCGGTTCAGAAAATAATTAACGAAGCACTTGAAATTTTAGAGAGTGTTGGAATTCCTATGACATCCAAAACCGAAAGAGGTTTGGAAAGAATGGCTGTTTGTCTTTTAGCAGTTGCAGGTGTTACAACAGATTGAAGCAAAGCAAAAGAAAATGCAAATCTAAAATCACGTGACATCATCAACATCGTAAATAAAAACTTTGAAGAAAACATTTCTTCGGGTTCTTATGACGACATCAGAAGAAAAGATTTGAAGTTGCTTGTGCTTGCTGACATTGTAATTAACAGCGGAGTAAATAAAGGTTCTGCAACCAATGATCCAACAAGAGGTTATGCTTTGCATCCTGACTTCAAAGCGTTAATCGTAACATACAATACCGTTAACTGGAATAAATCTTTGAAAGTATTCAACAAGAACAAACCAAATCTTGCTCGAATACTTTCACGAAAAAGAAACATTGAAAAAATTCCAGTGAAACTTCCAAGCGGCTTGCCACTTGAACTTTCGCTTGGCGAACACAATGTTTTGCAGAAAGCAATCATTGAAGAATTTTTGCCACGATACGGAAGCGACTGTTCTGTTCTTTACATTGGCGACACTTCAAATAAATTTTTGCACATAGAAATTGAAGAGTTGAAGAAGTTAAACTTCTTTGAACTTTCGCATGATGAATTGCCCGACATCATTGCTTACAGCAAGGAAAATAAATGGCTCTATTTGATTGAAGCCGTTTATAGTTCGGGACCGATGAGTGAAACGCGAGTTTTGGAATTGCGAAAAATGTTGAAGGACTGCAATGCTGAATTGATTTTTGTAACAGCGTTCTTAACAAGAAATGATTTTAGAAAGTGGCAGATGGACATCGCTTGGGAAACCGAAGTATGGACGGCTGACCATCCCGACCATTTAGTTAGCTGAAAACGTATTGGGACACTGCTAACCTTGAACTTTTCGGCTTTGAACAAACAGTTTTTTGACAAGATGGACGACAACCGACACAGCTTCTAAAGGCAACGCTTCAAAAATAAATTTGTAAAAAAAGCCACCCACTCCAACGCACAAAACACACTTTCATTTTTTTGCCTACACACAAGCTATCCCGAAAAAAAATGAAAGAGTGTTTTCTCCACCTCTTTGAAGATGGTGATAAGTTTTTTCAGAATTTTCTTGAAGAGTAAATTTTTATAGTTACTTTTGTTGCTTAAAGTCAACACGGACAAATGGTAAAGAAGGGAATATTAAATCAGCTAATTCAAACTCACGACTTGACAAGTCTTGAACAGCATTTAATTTATTTCTACCTGACAAACAACAAAATCAACTTTGCCAAAAGCTCAATCCTGACAAGCTACTTCAAGGACTTTGAGCAAACACCACAACTCTACTTTGACACTTCTTCGCTAAACATTTCCAACATCAAGGAACTTGAAAATCATTTAGAGTTAATCATTCCAATTAGCGACAGAAAATTTAACGGAGCATTTTTTACTCCCGACTACATCATTGATTTTATCATCAACGAAATTCAGCCGAAAGAAAATGATAAAAACCTTGACCCAAGTTGTGGTTGCGGTGCATTTTTAGTTGGCTTGACAGACTACTACAAACGGGCTTTCAAGAAATCAATTCGAAAAATTGTAAAAGAAAATATTTTCGGTTCGGACATTCTTGAATACAACATTCACAGAGCAAAACTCATTCTGACAATTTACGCCTTGCAAAACGGTGAGCAACTTAACGACAGCGATTTCAATTTGTATCACCAAGACAGTTTGCGGACAAATTGGAAAATAAACTTTGACAACATTGTGGGCAACCCACCTTATGTAAAGTTTCAAGACTTGACAGACGATAACAGAAATTATTTAGCGAAACATTGGACAACAGTTGAAGGCGGAACTTTCAATCTTTACTTTGCTTTTTTTGAGTTGGGTTACAAGTTGCTCAAACCAACAGGCAAACTTGGTTACATCACACCGAACAATTATTTCACTTCACTTGCAGGTGAGGCATTGCGTAAATATTTTCAGCAACAAAAATGTGTAACACGAATAATTGATTTTAGCCACAAAAAAGTTTTTGATGCACAGACTTACACCGCAATTACTTTTTTGAGCAAGCAACAGAATGAGGCGATAACCTACGACAGAATAAAAGAACAACAAACGCCAGAGGCGTTTGTTGCTAATGCGAATGGTTCGCTAAACTATCTTGAAAACTTGAATGTAAAAAAGTGGCGACTGCTAAAAACAAACGAACAACAAAATATCAAAACAATTGAAACGATTGGCAAGCCAATCGGTAAACTGTTTGATATTTGTGTTGGTATTGCAACACTCAAAGACGATATATTTTTCATTGACGGCAGCAACATTAAAAACGGGTGTTACATCAAGACAACAGACAATGGAACTTTTGAAATTGAAAAGGAAGTTGTAAAACCAGTTTACAAAATTTCTGATTTCAGAACGCAAAAAGAAGTTGAACACAACACAAGGAAAATTATTTTTCCTTACATCATTAAAAATGGAATTGCTACCTCAATTCCTGAAAATGATTTTAAGAAAAAATATCCAAAGTGTTACGCTTACTTTCTTACAGAGAAAGAAAATTTACTTGCAAGAGACAAAGGCAAAGTTGCCTTTGCACCTTTCTTTGTTTGGGGCAGAACGCAAGGACTGACAAGAACAGGAAAGAAAATTTTGAACCCAACATTTAGTCAGCACCCAAGATTTTTATTGGTTGAAGATGAAGGTTTTTTTACAAACGGTTACGGACTTTATTACAGAGAGCAAGAGACCAACGGAATGTTTGCGGAGTTAATAAATCCAATTACCAAAATTGAAAACATAGATGTAGTTCAGAAAATTCTGAACTCTTATGTTATGGATTATTATGTAAGTAAAACAAGTGTTGCGATTGAAGGCGGTTATCCTTGCTATCAAAAAAACTTCATAGAGAAATTTAATATTCCCGACTTAACAGAAAACGAAATTCAAACTTTAAGAAGTTTGAATGACAGCGAGGAGATTAATGATTTTCTGATTGAAAAATATCACTTGAATATTTATTTGCCGAATCTTTCTGAATAGGTTTTTAAAAGTTCGGGAACAAATTTATCCCAAGACAATTCGCCAATGTCAACCGTGCTATCTTTGGGAATCAATCCATCTTTTATCAATTCTGCATTTGTGTTATAAATCTTCGCAGGACTTTTATTGAAATCAACAATTAGTAAACAAACTCTTTCATACTTATAGAAATTCCTCTCAATTCCTTTTCTATTGTTGATTGCTTGAAACGATTTGATGTATTTAAGAACTAATGCTTGACTTATTTTCTTAAAGCCAACATTACTTTCCCTAATTGCCTTATCATCATATTCAGGAACTGCAATCATATAAACTTCTCCCATACACATTTTCGGACAACGGTCATGAAGATTTATTGCCTCTGATGTAGTTCTTTCATAGAGAGTGTCAAAGTTTTTTTGAATACTGCTTATTTGGCTTCTTACATTTATTGCAATTGTTCTTTCAGTAAACTTTTCACCAAACTCATCAACGACATCTTGCAGCAATCCTTCCTTTAATATTTCATCTGCCTTCTTATGATTGGGGACAATACAGACATCTTGATTTTTTTGTTTCCTTGAACCAGCAAGTTTTAATTCAGGCGTTCTTGAATTAAGAGGAGGAAAAATAAAATCCTTAGCAACACCAGCTTTTATCAATTCACTTTTAACTGCTTCATGCAAATTCAAGATAGGTCTTGATGACCTAATCATTGCTTGTTTGGCTTCTTCTCCACCCTCTCTAATTGAATCTTCAATTAGGGCTTTGAAATTATTTAATGCCTTTTGAATGTTTATTGAATTCGGCATCGTTAAAAAATTCTTTTACGGTTACATTTAGGGCAGTTGCAATCTTTTCAATATTGACAATAGATACATTTCGCTGACCATTTTCAATACTTGCAATGTAGCTTCTATCCAGGTTGGCAGCATAAGCCAAATCCTTTTGAGACATACTTGATGCCTCACGGAGTGTCTTCATTCTTTGACCTATTTTTAGCTTTACATCCACGGTGCAAAAGTGCTGACTTGTTGACTATAAATCAAAGACTATAAGTAACATCTGAAAATAAAATCCAACGCAGAAAAAAATACACTTTTTAAAACCGCTGCAAGCCAACGCTACAAGCAAAGTTTTTAAGAGAGTATTTTTTCGCCACCCAAAAAAAATCCACCCTTCCTTTTTTTACAAATTTATTTTTCTCAAGGCACTTGGCTTTCTGCAAACTTGACACGATTCTGCTTTTAATGTAATTCGCTTTTACATACTTTCGTGCTGACATGAAAGTGAATCACTTCGTGGGAAAAGCACGGCATCAGCTAACAGAAAGATAATTGCAAATTTTTAAAAGAAGGGTTTTGATAGGTAAACGAACAGTTGTGCTTCTAATCCCTTCTTTTAAAAACTTCATTTATCCCTTATGCGTTCATTTCAACGGACATAAATTTTTAGGAGCATATTGACTAACGTATTTACAAGCACTATTGTAGATATTCACTACTCTACTACAAAGTATGCTACCAGTAAAAGCACTAAAGAAACACAGTAAATACGCGCCAAATCCTTTCCTCAATTCACCTGTGCATCCTTAAATTTGCACAAAACTCGGATTCATGGAAACGCTCACAAAAAAAACGCAAGGCTTGCAGCGCGACACGCTGATTTTTGACATCATCGCCAAAGAGCGCGAGCGGCAAATCACCGGCATTGAGTTGATTGCCTCTGAGAATTTTGTGAGCCAGCAGGTGCTTGATGCGATGGGCAGTGTGCTCACCAATAAATATGCGGAAGGCTATCCCGGCAGGCGTTATTATGGCGGCTGCGAATTTGTGGATGAGTCGGAGCAACTCGCCATTGACCGCCTCAAGCAATTGTTTGGTGCGGCTTATGCCAACGTGCAGCCGCACTCGGGCGCGCAGGCGAATGCAGCGGTGATGCTTGCAGTGCTGAAGCCCGGTGATAAGATTCTCGGGTTCAACCTGTCGCATGGCGGGCATCTTACCCACGGCTCGCCCGTGAATTTTTCAGGAAAGCTCTATCAACCTTTTTTCTATGGCGTGGAAGAAGCCACCGGCTTGATTGATATGGACAAGGTGGAAGAAACTGCGAAGCGCGAGCAGCCTAAACTTATCATCTGCGGTGCATCTGCCTATTCGCGCGATTGGGATTATGCGCGCTTCCGCGCTATTGCCGACAGCGTAGGCGCATTGCTCATGGCTGACATCGCGCATCCCGCAGGGCTGATTGCCTGCGGCTTGCTGAACAACCCGCTGCCGCATTGCCACATCATTACTTCCACCACGCATAAAACATTGCGCGGTCCGCGCGGGGGCGTGATTATGATGGGAAAAGATTTTGAAAACCCGTGGGGCATCAAAACTCCGAAAGGTGAAACCCGCATGATGAGTGCGCTGCTTGATTCGGGCGTATTCCCAGGAACGCAGGGCGGTCCGCTGGAACATGTGATTGCTGCGAAAGCGGTTGCTTTTTATGAAGCGCTCACTCCTGATTATAAAAGTTATATCGAGCAGGTGAAGAAAAACGCGAAGACGATGGCGGATGAATTTGTGAAGCGCGGCTATAAAGTGATTTCAGGCGGCACGGACAATCACCTAATGCTGATTGATATGCGCGCGAAGAAAGTATCGGGCAAACTCACGGAAGAAACACTCGGCAAAGCGGGCATTACGGTGAATAAAAACATGGTGCCGTTTGATGATAAATCACCAATGGTAACTTCAGGAATGCGCATCGGCACGGCAGCAGCTACCACACGCGGCATGAAGGAAAGTGATATGCTGCGCATCGTGGAATGGATTGATACGCTCATTTTGCATCATGATGACGCTGTGCTGATAAGCGCCACACACAATGAGGTGAAGGAGTTTGCAAACGGGTTTGAGTTGTTTAAGGGATAGCCTCACCCCGCCCCTCTCCAAATGGAGAGGGAGTCCGGACTAAATCGGGTTTGTATTAGAAAAGAGAATTTGATATGAAGAAACCAAAGAGATCATTTACTATTAAAGAAGCACGAGCTTATTCAAAAAAACGAATCAGAATGTGGGCGAAAGCATTAAACAGTAAATCATGATAGCCTCCTCCTTTTCAGAAATCATTCTCCGCGACTTAGAGAAATTCAAAGAAGAGATACGCTTGTTTCCTGAAGATCACTTGTGGACTGTGCAGGGCGAAATTAAAAACTCAGCAGGAACACTTGCGCTGCACCTCACGGGGAATCTGAAGCATTTCATTGGCGCTGTGTTGGGAAACACGGGCTTCGTGCGTCAGCGCGATAAAGAGTTTTCAGATAAAACTATTTCGAAAGAAACGCTTCTTGCAGGCTTGGATGAAACTGCGGTAATCGTAAAAAAAACATTGTCAGAATTAACGGATGAACAAGTGATGCAGATTTATCCGCTTGAAAAATTCAAAGAAGCATCAACAACACTTTTTGTGTTGACTCATCTCACGGCACATCTCAATTATCATTTGGGGCAGGTGAATTATCTGCGGAGGATGAATTAAAGAGCGCTTAGAAATTCTTTTATATCCCGATACGCCTGCATCGCTTCTTTTGAAACTCCGGGAATGCTGAAAAAACCGTGAATCAGTTGCGGGTATTCTTTATAAAGAACACGATTGTCTGCGGCTTTCAGTTGCTCGTAATAGTTGAAGCCGTCATCCACCAACGGGTCAAACTCTGCGGTGAGAATAAATGCCGGAGCGAGGTTGGCAAAATCATTTTCATAACAAGGTGATACGGAGGGTTTGCATTGGTCTTCCTTTTTCGGAGTGTATTGCTGCTGAAACCAGAACATGGTTTCCTTTTCGAGTAAATAACCCTTCCCATTTTTATCAATAGAGGGATTATTCAACTTACCGTCAATCCACGGGTAATTCAATATTTGAGCAAGCAGCGGAATATTTCCCCGTTTGCATTTATGCGCCATGCACGCTGCGAGATTGCCGCCAGCGCTGTCGCCTATCAAAATAAGCTTTGAAGAATCACCACCATACTTTTCAATATTTGCTCTTACCCATTGAATAGCGGTAAATGCATCCTCATGCGCTGCGGGAAAAGTATGTTCCGGTGCAAGCCTATAGTCAACAGATACTACGATGCAGTCATTCATCTTGCACAATCTTCTGCACACCCTGTCATGCGAATCCAAGCCATATAACACAAAACCGCCTCCATGATAGTAAATCATTACACGCTGACCGTTTGCCTTTGAGTCTTTGTAAATTCTTACGGGAACGCCATCGGCTGATGCATCCTTTACTAATGCAATTGGAGTTTTTGAATCATAAAGCAATGAACCCAATCGCGCTGCTCTGTCAGATAGTCTGCGCATTTTAGAAATGTCTGCGTCAGGCTTTGGGTCGAGCGGTTTGCGCAGACTCGTGAACAACAATACCAAATGCACTCGCCAATTCATTGCATCTAAATTTTTAATTGCCGGATGACAGCATAGTTTCAGCCAAAAAACAACTCATCTTTTCTTCTTCCTGTTCATCGTAACCCAGTCAATGCGCTCGTCATCGTTCAAAATCGGAATCTTGAGCGTTACATAAAAGTCGAGCGCTTTGCCTCTTTCCTCATACGCCCAAAAGGAAAAAAGATTTCCTGAACCAAACACTAACGGCTTCAGGCGAAGTGCAAGCCCTGCATCGAAAGGAGTATAGTTGGTAGTAGTGAGCGGCAGATAAATTCCGAAGCGGTCATCTTCAAAACGCGGAGTTACATTGAAGCGGAAATACATCGGCATATCGGGATGCGCGAGTTGCGCAAAAAGAAAATGAAACTCGCCATACACCACCAGCCTTCTGCGAATATTCACTTCCGTATAAACGCGCACTGACATCGGCAATGTCACATTGAAATCAGTAAGCGCTTGTTCATTCAACTCAAAAATTTGTTGCAGCGTGTCCGTAGTGTTGGTGAAAGAATTATGAAATACATCTCTGCTGATGCTATCCGCGCTGGCGTTTGTTTTTGAAGAATGAGTTGCTGAATTATAAAATGCTTTTCCAATGTCAGTGATAGAAAACCCGACTTTCGCCCGCGCATTTGATGCGCCCGGACAAGAGCGCGGGTTGAGAAATTTATACTCAAATCCAAAATCAAAACCATAACCTACTTTGTCGGCAAAGCGCAACTTGCCATCATCTACCAATTCATTCATCGCATCGGTAACGGTTGCGTCAATGGAAAAATCAGCGTGATTCACGGTGTTGCCGCTGGCATCCACGTTTACATTCTGCATTGCGATGTCCATGTGTCCGGTGCCAAATACCAATTTTGCAAAGCCCCCGAGCGAGATGCTGTGAAACCCTTCATCCCACACCACGCCCGCAGCGCCCAATCCAAATTCATCCCAACCTGTGTAGAGAATATTTACCGTTTCGTTTTCTCCTTGTAGTTCAAGCGATTCCAATTCGGGATTAAAAAGTTGCGCGACTTTCGGTTCTGTCAAATCAGAAAGCCAGAGGTAGCGCACATTCCACGAAAATGCGAGCGCGACTTTTTCATGCGCCTGCACCTGAATGGATGGTCCCTGCAAATTGCTGAACACGCTTGTTCTATTTCTCAATTCATGGAAGCCTGACAAATTTTTAAAACCGCCTGATAACGCCACCTTCAAAAAATCTTTGCTGAATAAATTCTTCGGCTGCGTATTCACATGCAATCCGAAAAGTGTAATATCAACTTTGTAAGGCATGGGCGCCATGCTTGCCGGACGCTGGTTTGCGCTGCTGATGCCGGAGAAACGCCCTGTTTCAAAGCCCGCCCAGTTTTGAGAGGAAGCATAGAAAGAACAAAAAAGCAGGGTGAGCAATAATGGGATGCGGTACATGAAATTCATTTCGTGTTAATTTGAATAGGCTTCAAAATGCTGCGCAAAGAAACGAAATATCTGAAAGCCTCATCCCGTCCTTCTCCAAAGGAGAAGGAGTCCAGACAGTTTCAATATTAATGGGAGTGCGAATAATTAAATGATGTCTTATGCCTATCTGATTCCATGAAATGATGTCCGGACTCCCCTCTTCTTTGGAGAGGGGGCGGGGGTGAGGCTTGCGGTTTCCCATCTTTCACCTAAATTTATCCTCATTCGTTTTTTGATTTTCTGAAAAATCGCAAGCTATGCATACCTATAAAACTATCGGGCTAATGTCGGGAACCTCTATGGACGGGCTGGATATTGCCTATTGCCACATCACGGAGGATGGAGGAAAATGGTCGTATAAAATTCTGAACGCGGAAACGGTTCCCTATCCCGTGAAGTGGAAGTTGCGCTTGGAGCAGCTTGTGTTGCAAAATGCAGTTACCTATATCAAGACACATGCGTTTCTTGGGCATTTTTATGGAACGGAAGTGAAAGCGTTTATTGAGCGGCATCACCTTGATGGACAAATTGATTTCATCGCTTCACACGGACAAACGATTTTTCATCAACCTGAAAACCGCTTCACCAGCCAGATTGGCGATGGCGCTGCGATAGCTGCCGTAACTGGCTACCCGGTGATTTGTGATTTTCGAGGTATTGACGTTGCGCTGGGCGGACAGGGCACACCCATCACACCTATTGCTGACAAACTTTTTTATCCTGATTATAAATGTCTGCTCAATCTTGGAGGTATCTCTAATATTACGTGTAATACCGGCACCAAACACATCGCGTTTGATATCTCACCAGTAAATTTGATTCTGAATAAACTCGCAAAAAACGCTGGACAGGATTACGACAAAGACGGTTTGCTTGCCGCTGCGGGAACTGTAAACACTGCATTGCTCGAAGAGTTAAACGGCTCGTGGTATTATGAAAAGGATTACCCGAAATCAATGAGCGGTGGATGGGTAAGCAAAGTGATGCTGCCTGTGGTTGCGCGTCACCAAATCTCTACGCAGGATAAACTCTGCACGCTCTGCGAACATATCGCCATTCAAATCGGCAGGTCTATTCAGCAAATCATCAATAAGGAGAGCATCAATATTTCAAAAGCCGATAAGATGCTCGTGACGGGCGGTGGTGCGCTCAATAAGTTTTTGATGGAGCGCATCACAGAAAAAGCGCCCATCACGGTTGTTCTTCCTGATGACGAGACAGTGAATTTTAAGGAAGCGCTGATGATGGGGCTGATGGGCGTGTTGCGCCTGCGCAATGAAACCAACTGCATGACCTCCGTTACAGGTGCAGAACGCGACAATGTTGGCGGGGCCATTTATCAGGGGGTGAAGTTTAAGGTTTGAAATTTGCACCAACTATAATAGCTGCGTAATATCAAATTTTTAAAGTTGAAGATTGCATCCATTCTCTTTTTTATTTGTCTTCAGTATTTTGGTCTTTGTCAAAAAAATGACACGTTACCACGCAAGGACTATTTGATTCAGTTCTCAGAAGTAAATTTCCACTCCGGAGATTCTATTCATCCTTTCACGCTGTTTGTTGAACCGAATGGAGCGTATTATTTCAGGGAGGAATTTGTTGATTCAGCTTTTGAAAGTACATCTTGGTTCAGAAAAGAGGGGAATGATTGGTTCAATTCTACGAATGTTTATAAGCAGAGAAGCGACAGCACTTTGGATGTAATAAATTTTTTCCCATTACTGATTTCTCATGATAGCTCATTTATTAATGGTTATCCTTTCGAATATGAACCACTAAACTTGATTTACGAACTGAATTATTCTTTCGTTTTAAAGAACCTCTCAGAACCAAGTTTATTTTATGCCAATGACAAAAGAACGCTCCGTATTGTTTTCCCTGCTGAAGGAATTGAAAACTTCGGAAGATATTACACCATTAGAATTGAGTTCAACAAAGCAACTAGGAATTTAACTTATTCAGGGGTTGATTTTGATTCCGATGCCAATCTTGATTTATTAGAGCATTTAATCTGCACGATACAAGGAGAGAAACTTTTAAAGATTGAAGAAGCGATTAAAAAGGTTGATTTTGAAGAAGAACAAATTTTTTCGGTGGCTGACGGACACGATAAATTTCTAATTGAATATAGGACGGGTAATAAATATTATGTGCTTTGCAGAAGCATAGATTATAGTTTTAAGGGCGGACGAGATAGATTCATGAATCTTTACACGGAGCTTAATGTCTTAGTGCGCAGTTGTTCAGAAGAAAATGTAATCGAGTTAAATAAGCATAAGAAGAAAAATATTGTAAATGCTGAACATTGAAGATTCTCACTAAACGGTAAGTAGGATTCTCGTGACAGGCGCAACAGCTTTTCTTGGCTCTTACCTTACTGATTTATCTGCGCTTCTTTGGAAATTGATGATATACTACCGAGCGATGCAGGCAACAAATAAACCGGATAGTGTTCCCGCTTGATTTAATGCCGATGCGATAAGCGCCTGCGGCAATTCTATAGTATTCAGGGTAGCCCGTCAGTTTTTTACAGTCAGGAATATCAAAGGGTGAGTTTGCTGTTTCAGCAGCTTCGATGGTGATGAAAATTTGCTCAAGCAAATCGGCATTGCGGAGGGAGTCTGTGTTTTCCTTAAACCGTTTTGTGATGACTACCCTCATCTTTTTTTTCTGCGAAGCGTTTTGATACGTTGCTTTAAATGCGCTTTAAACGATTCTACATCTATGTACTCTTCATCATCCGTTTTACGAATTTCCTTCGCAAGAGCGGTATTTTCTTTTTCAATTATGGAAAGCTCTCTCAGCATTTTCTGATATTCACTTTCCGGCACAAGCACAAAGCGCTTGCCTTTCATCGTTAGTGTTGTCATGGTATGCCGAAGTTAAAATTTCTTGGAGAATTGAGAGAACAGTTTGGGGTTTAAAGGAAGTTACTGCTTAGAGCCTCATTTTTTCTAACTTCAAACCTCAAACTAAAAAAGTGATTCTCGTTACAGGCGCAACAGGTTTTCTTGGCTCTTACCTTGTAAGGTATTTAGTGCAGCAAAATTTTAAAGTGCGCGCGCTGAAACGCGCAACAAGCGACCTGTTGTTATTAGGCGAAGCAAAAGACAAAGTGGAATGGGTGGAAGGCGATGTGGTGGATATATCTTCATTGGAAACAGCGTTTAAGGGCGTAACGAAAGTGTATCATGTTGCATCAGTTGTCGCGTTGGGTTCTTCGGGCGCAGATACCATGATGCATGCGAATGTGGAAGGCACAGCAAACGTGGTGAACCTCGCGCTGGAAAATAAAATCGAAAAGCTGCTGTATGTAAGTTCCTCCACCGTGTTCAAAGCGTCTGAGCGCGAAGCATTGGTAGATGAAGAGATGAACGAAGAAAAAGATGAGCTTGATTCGGTTTATGGTGTGAGTAAATTTCTCGGTGAGCGCGAAGTGTGGCGCGGCATCGCTGAAGGACTGAACGCGGTGATTGCAAATCCCACCACGCTGATTGGCGCTGGTCGCTGGTCAGAAACTTCCACGCGCTTATTTGAGGCGGTTGCGAAAGGACAGCTTTTTTATCCTACCGGCTCCAACGGATATACCGATGTGCGCGATGCCGCAAAGATTCTGATTCAACTCATGGAATCAGATTTGCAGGGCGAGCGCTTTATCATCAATGCGGAGAACCGCACGTTTCGTGACACGATTTTTGAAGTTGCCGACAAACTCGGAGTGAAACGTCCGCCCTACGTGCTAAACAAGTGGGTGATACCCGTTGGGCGCGTGTTTGATGCTACGCGGGCGAAACTCAGCGGAACGGAACCGGTGTTTACCGCTGATGTTGCGCGCATCACCGCGCGTGAAATAAAATTCAACAACACGAAAATAAAATCTGCCCTCAACTTCACGTTCACGCCTGTGAGCCGGGCGATAGATGAAACAGTGAAAAAATTTAAAGAGAGTCAGGTTGCGAAACAACCGTTTGCTATTCTCGAACTATAATCGCGCTGCGCGAAGCCGCGCGTTGCGCAGGCAACCAGGACGTGGCGACAGCAATCACAATTACTGTTATTCCCACCAGCAGAAAATCCTTTCCCTGCATTTCTACCGGGTAAGCGTCAATCACAAACGTGCCGCTGCCTTGCAGTTTGATAACGTGGAATTGAATTTGGATTACGCACAGCAGCACTGCCATCAGCGCGCCCGCAAGACTTCCCGTGAGCGAGGTGAGCAATCCTTCAAGCAGAAAAATTTTGCGAATCATGCCGTTGTCTGCGCCCATTGTTTTCAGGATGGCGATGTCTTTTGTTTTTTCAATCACCAGCATCGAAAGCGAGCCGATAATATTAAAAGCAGCAATCACTAAAATGAGCGAGAGGATTGCATACACTGCCCACTTCTCCATGCGCATCACGCGGTAGAGAAATTTATTTTGCTCGTAGCGGTCTTTAATCGAAAAGCCTGCGCCCAAAATTTTCGCGAGTTGTATTTTCACTTCGTCTGCATCGGCAGCGGGTTTCAGCTTCAGTTCAAGCGCGGAAACTTCTTTTTCATAATTCAGCAACTCGCGCACAAAGTCCAAAGGCACGAGCATGTATTTACTGTCAAATTCCTGTTGAATGGAAAAAACTCCCGAAGGCTGAATATTTTTTTTGATGAATGCCTGCGAAGGGTCAAGCGACATTGTTTCTTTTCCCCTGCGCGGCAAATACACCTGAATAGTTTGCAGCGTATTCTCCACATCCACCAGCAGCGAACCCGCCACGCCCGCGCCAAGCACCGCATAGTTGATTCCGTTTTCAGACAAAACAAATTTTCCGTCCACCATTTTTTCCTGCACGCCTGTCACCTGCTCGTATGCACGGTCAACGCCTTTGATAGATGCAATGTATTCGTGGTCTTTGTATTTCAGAATCACATTTTCTTCCAACGCCTGTGCTACATGTTCCACCTCATTTAGCGAAGCAATTTTATTGAGCGTTTGTTCATCTATCGAAAAAACTTTTCCTTCATTGGCTGTAATCTGCACATCGGGATTGAACGCATAATAAAGCGAAATCACCAATCCTTCAAAGCCATTGAACACCGACAGCACAAGGATGAGCGCCATCGTGCCGAATCCCATGCCGGTCATTGCCACGCGGCTAATCCAGTTGATAGCGTTCGTGGATTTTTTAGAAACGAGGTAACGGAAGGCGATTTGAAAAAGGAGGGGATTCAATTTGTTGATTCGATAATTCGGTGATTCGATAATGCTAAACCAACTTGATTACAAAACTGAGCTACTTTCCTGAAGTTTTGTCAATACCCTTTAGCAACTCATTCACGCGCATCGCATTTTCAATAGAATCATCAATAAAAAAAAGTAATTCGGGAATCCTGCGCAGGTGAAAGCGCATTTTGTTTCCGAGATGCCTTCTGATTTCATGCGTGTTTGACCGGATGTCTTCCAGACTTTTCTCTTTGTCTTTCACATTGAAGATGCTCAGGTGAATTTTGGCTACCAACAAATCAGGTGAAATTTCCACGCCCGTAATGGTGACAAATGCGTTGTGATAATATGTAGAGCCGTGCCGTTGAAAAATTTCACTGAGTTCTTCCTGAATCAGGCTGCTTACTTTTTGTTGTCTTCTCGTTGACATGAATGAAAATTGTAGAGTGGCGGATAAAGATAACGTAAAGTAGGAAGTCGGAGCGAAATACAGGAACCGCAGAGTTCGCAGAGGTCTGTGCAGAGGAAAAGGAGAATGCAACGAGAGAACTCTTTTACCTCTGCGTGGATTTTCTTTGCGTCCTCTGCGGTTTCGTATTCTCCAATTTCCTCCCTCCGTTTTAAATCTCCAACTTTACACCATGAGCGGCTTCCTGCGAATTCTTGAATATGTGCGGAAATACTCTGCGCTGGCGGCATTAAATGTGCTGTTCAACCTGCTCTCCAGCATTTTCTCTTTAGCATCAATTGCGATGCTGATTCCTTTTCTGAAGTTGTTGTTCGATAAAGAAATCGGACCGCAAACTGCTATTCCAGCAGAGCCTGTTTTCAAAATTTCCATTAGCTACGCGCTGGATTTATTCGACCATCATTTTATTAAAATCATTGTGGAGCAAGGTAAAACACAAGCGCTTGTTTCCATCTGTATTATAGTGATTGTCGTTTTCTTTCTGAAAAACCTGTTTCGTTATTTCGCCATGTTTGAACTTGCCCCGCTGCGCAATGGCGCAGTGCGCGACATCCGCGAAAAACTTTTTTCAAAACTGCTCACGCTGCCGCTCTCTTATTTTTCCAAAGAGCGCAAGGGCGACATCCTCACGCGCATGACTGCCGATGTGCAGGAAATTGAATACAGCATCATCAGCACACTCGAAATCACGTTCAAAGAGCCGATTAACATTTTAGTATTTCTCGGAGCGATGCTCTATATGAGTCCGCAACTAACGGTGTTTGTGCTGGCGATGATTGTGCTCACTGCGCTTGTTGTCGGTCGCATTGGCAAAAGCCTGAAACGCTCCGCATCAAAAGCGCAATCACGATTGAGTGAAATGATTTCGGTGGTGGAAGAATCGCTTTCGGGGATGCGCATCGTAAAAGCATTTACCGCTGAAAAATATCAGCTTAATAAGTTCAACGAATCCAACGAGTCATATTACAAAACCATGACGCGCGCATTCAGAAAGAGAGACCTCTCCTCACCGCTTTCTGAATTTTTGGGAATCACGATTGTGGTTACGGTGCTGTGGTTTGGCGGCAGATTAGTGTTGAGCGCTGACAGCGCCCTGGAAGCGGAAACATTCATCGGCTTCATGGTGATTTTTTCACAGTTGATTCAACCTGCAAAATCTTTTTCAGGCGCGTATTACAACATTCAAAAAGGGCTTGCCTCTGTTGACCGCATCACAAAAATTCTTGACGCGGATATTCGCATCGTGCAAAAGCCGGATGCAAAAAGCGTGAACACGTTCAATGCTCAAATTGAATTCAGAAACGTGTCGTTTGCCTATTACAACTTTGACGACAAGCGCGTGCTTGAAGACATCAACCTCACGATAAAAAAAGGCAAGATGGTGGCGCTGGTTGGTCAATCGGGCGCGGGCAAATCTTCCTTAGTGGATTTGATTCCGCGCTTTTACGACCCTGTGCAAGGTGAAATTTTGCTGGATGGCATTGACATCAAAGACTACAAATTACCCGACCTGCGAAAACTAATGGGCGTTGTTACGCAAGAGTCCATTTTGTTTAACGATACGGTTTACAACAACATCGCATTTGGAGTTGAAAATGCTTCGCGTGAAGATATTATCAATGCAGCAAAAGTTGCGAACGCGCATGATTTCATCATCCGGATGGAACAAGGCTACGACACTGTGATTGGCGACCGCGGGCACAAACTCAGCGGGGGCGAACGGCAGCGGCTCACCATTGCAAGAGCGATTTTAAACGACCCCCCCATTTTGATTTTGGATGAAGCCACTTCCTCGCTCGATACGGAAAGTGAAAAACTCGTGCAGGATGCCGTTTACAAACTCATGGAGCATCGCACTTCGATTGTCATCGCGCACCGTCTTTCTACAATTCAGTATGCCGATGAAATTGTGGTGTTGCAGGATGGAAAAATTATGGAGCGCGGCAACCACATCAGCCTGATGGCCCATGAGGGCGTATATAAAAAATTAGTTGACTTACAAGCGTTTTGATTATGAGTGTTGGATGTCGGGTGTTGGGTATTGTGAATTTGAAAGTCCCCCTTGCAAGGGCATGTGAACGAGCTGCTTTTAAGTCCCCCTTGTGCGAATGGATTGCGGGTTTGCGAAGGGGGAGTGCATTAGCTATGAGCGCAGGCAGGGGGATGATATTTTTATTTTTTTGTGTTTCTGATTTTATAGCAAACGCACAACCTCAACTATCTTCTGCATCTCAAATCAGCCTGATTACCTGTTCAGCGGGAACGGAGTTGTATTCAGCTTTCGGTCACAGCGCGTTGCGCGTGTATGATCCGCAAAACAGAATTGACCGCACTTACAACTACGGAACATTTGATTTCGACCAGCCCAACTTCTATTCTAATTACGCCAAAGGCAGACCCATCTTTATGTTGAGCGTATCGCCTACAAAATATTTTGTGCGGGCGTATGTGTATGAAAACCGCTCGGTGTTTGAAGATGTACTGCAACTCACACAAGCGCAAAAGCAACAACTCTTTGAGTTGCTGGAAGAAAATTACCTTCCCGAAAACCGCGAGTATCGTTACGATTATATCTACGACAATTGCGCCACGCGCATCCGAGATATATTGATAAAGGTCACGAATGGAAATATCGTTTTCGATTCTACACACATTCCTCATCCTTTCACGTTCCGCGAGTTGATGGATTTGTATTTGGGGCAACAACCGTGGGGTGATTTCGGAATTGATTTGGCCTTGAGTTCAGTGATTGACACGCCCACACGACCTTACTATTACATGTTCCTGCCCGATTATCTCCGACAGGGATTTCAGCACGCAAAAATTGTAGAAGGAGATTCATCCACACCTCTCACCAAAGAATCCGCAACTATTTACAACGCGGAGCAGGAAAAAACAGAACAAAAATATTTCGCACCTATTTACATTTTTTGGTTGCTATTTCTTTCGTTCTTACTCAAAACAGTTTTTGATTTTCGGAAAGCCAAAATTTCTTTTGCAGCCGATATTGTTTTGTTTGCGCTTGTTGGTCTTGCAGGGATAGTGATTGCGTACATCTCTTTCTTCTCCGACCATCATGCCGCCCGGAATTATAACTTGCTTTGGGCAATTCCAACACATTTGATTTTTGCCGCGCTGTTGCCATTCTCAAAAAAACTGAAGTGGGTGAAGAATTATTTTTTCGTTTCTGCAATCATCACTTCGATTGCATTCATCGGAGGGTTTACTTTTATTCCGCAACAATTCAATGCTGCATTCTATCCGATTATGTTTGTGCTGATGATGCGGAGTTGGGTTATTTACAAAAAGTGATTACTTAAAATTTCCATATCGTTTCAGCAGCGAAGCATCTTTTTCAGCGGCAATAATCTTATCCAATTTGGTTTGCAGTTCTTCAATCAATGCAGGAATTACTTGCGCGTCTGCTTCGTTGCTTTTTGCTTTGCTCTCTAATTTTTCATCGAAATCCTTTCTCAATTCATACAGCGCATTCGTTGCTACAAAGCGTTCCCACGATGAGCCTGCATTCAAAGCAATATCCTCTAATGTCGCTGCACCTTTGCGAACGATTGTTTCATTTTTCACTTTCAGAAAATCACCATAATCGCTCAACACGCTGAAACGCGCATAACCAACGGCAGCGTAAACTTTTTCTTCAAAGTAGCTTTGCTTTTCTTCTCCACCTATTGAGGCATAGATATGTCCAACTGAGGCGATGATTGCTATCGCATTCAACTCTTCAAACTGTGCTGCGGCTGCGAGCGCTGCGCTGCTGTCAATAACATACAAGGCATCCAGCGCATCTGCATTCACTTGGATTGAACTGTCTGCAAGCGCTTTTTTATAGAGTTCTGTGTATGTTATACTCGCTGTTTCATTCAGCCTGCGGATTGCAGCAGCCCGCACTTGCGGATGCGTATCACTGTCCGCAACTTTCGCAAGCAATGGTTTCGTTTCATCAGTGAGATTGATTTTCTCTACCGCCAATTTGCGCAATGCCCAAAATTGGTCTTGCAAAGCGACAATCAGTTTTTCATTTGCGAGCGGCTTATCCTGCTGTAATGCAAGTTGCGTCAACGCTTCTTCTTTGTTTCTATACCCGGGCGCTTTATCATACTGCGCTGCATATTCATCAACACTTTTGTAGTCATTGATTTCGCAAAGCAGATTTTTTTCTGCGTCAATATTTACAAGGTCAGGCTTCTTGCTCGTTTTGAAATCAAAGGTGTGTGATTTATTTTCCAACACGACACTTTCCTTTTGCAAATCAGCGCCTGCATAAATATCAATTGCAAGCGGCAGACGAAACACAGGCGACTTGCTCTCCTGCACCTGCTCAATCGTTACAGAAAGCGTTCCTTCTGCTTCCGTGTAGTAGTAGCTCACTTCAAGTTCAGGATGCCCGGGGGAAAGAAACCATTGATTGAAAAACCAATTCAAATCTTCACCGCTCGCTTCTTCCAGCGCGATGCGCAGGTCATGCACCTCCACGCTTTTGAATGCGTGTTTTGTGAGATAATGATTCAGCCCTTTGAAAAAAACTGCATCGCCCAAATAATTCCGCAGCATGTGCAGCACCAATCCGCCTTTAGAATAGGAGTGCGAATCAAACATATCTTCCTTGTCATCATAGTGAAAATCAAAAATCGGTCGCTTGTACATCCATGCTTCTGAAAGATATTGCTGAAGCATGTCCGCGCGTTGACGTTCCGCTTCATCTTTGCCATATTTATATTCCGCCCATAAATATTCTCCGTAAGTAGCAAAGCCTTCATTGAGCGAAAGATTCGACCATGATTCGCATGTTACAATGTCGCCAAACCATTGATGAAATAATTCGTGCGCAATGATGTCTTCAAAATTTTTATCAATCAACTCGCGCTTTGTCATTTGCATATTGTCGAAGAAAACAGTTGCAGTAGTATTTTCCATCGCGCCAGAAACATAATCGCGCACAGTTACCTGCGCGTATTTCTGCCAAGGAAAATCATAGTTGAGCAGCTTGGAATAGAACTCCATCATCTCAGGCGTGTTGCCGAAAATATTTTTTGCATACGGTTCAAATTGCTTCTCCACGTAGTAATTCACTTCGAGATTGCGCCAGGCATCTTTTACTACAGCAAAATCACTCACCGCCATCATAAAGAGATAAGGCGCATGTGGCATCTCCATTTTCCAATAGTCGGTGCGCGTGCCGTCAGCATTTTTTGTGGAGCGCGCAAGAATTCCATTTGATAGGGTCACTAATGTATCGGGAACGGTGATGAAAATTTCCTGCGTAGTTTTTTCATAAGGCTTGTCAATCGTGGGAAACCAGCACGAAGAGGCTTCCGTTTCGCCCTGCGTCCAGATTTGAAATGGTTTGTTTTTTTCTTTCCCCTGCGGGTTGATGAAGTACAATCCTTTGTCGGAAGTGATTGCCGCGCTGCCGCCTTTAGCAAGTTCATTTGGCTTTGCGATGTAATCAATCTGCACGGTGTAAGTATCTTTCTCTGTATAGGTTTTGCGCAAATCAATTTTCAACTTCAGCGAATCATAATAGTACGTGAGCGGTGTTCGATTGCTGCCGTCAAATATTTCCACTTTCAGAATGTCGAATCCTTTTGCATCAAGTTCAAGCGAGGAAACTGGCTTTGCATAAGGCTTCAGCGTGAGCACGGCATTTCCTTTCAATTGCTGCTTTTCAAAATCAAAACTTACATTGAGCGAGGTGTGCAGCAAATCATTTACACGAGTCGCTGTTGCCTGATATTCGCCCTTAGGCGAGATTTCAATATCATCAAGATGAAAAGAAAGCGTGTCGTCTTTTTGCGTTTTTTTAGATGTGCCGCACGCGGCTAAAATCAAGATGAAAGGAAGGAGTAATCTAAACCGTAAATTCATTTTAAAAATTTTGAGGATGCCTAAATTACCAATTCCCGCCCAATGGCGTATTTGCTAACTTGCGGACTGTTTTTATTTCACGCTGAGACGCAAAGGCGCAGAGAAAATTTCATTTTGATTATGCAGCTTTGGAAAGTAACCATCAACGGAAAAGAATACGCTATTGAAAATGACAACGGCAAATTCACGCTGAATGGAAAAGCTGTTGAATTAGATATTGCGCGTATTCGCGCAAATGAGTTTCATGTGTTGCACGAAAACAAATCATTCAATGTTGAAGTAGTTGACCAATCGCCTGCGGAAAAAAAGTTGACCATTAAAGTGAATGGCAATGAGTACGCTGTAACGGTGAAGGACAAATTGGATTTGCTGTTGCAGCAAATGGGCATGACAAAGCAAGCTGCACTAACCGTTGGAAATATTAAAGCACCCATGCCCGGAAAAGTGTTGCGGGTGGATGTGCAGGAAGGTCAGCAATTAAAGAAAGGAGATGCCGTGCTGATACTTGAAGCGATGAAGATGGAGAACACAATCAAATCGCCCTGTGACGGAACTGTGAAAAAAATTCTTGTCAAGCAGGGTGATGCGGTGGAGAAAGGAACGGTGCTGGTGGAGATGGAGTGATTCGATAATTTGCCGATATGCCGATTTGTTAATGCGTTTTCCTCTGCTTGATTGATATTCTTCTTTCCTTTAAATACTTCATTGTAAACTCAAAGCACTCGCTTCTCGCTCCGAGAAATTCAGGTGGTGAAATTCCCTTTTGGTTATAGTCTCCTTCCAGCACGAGACGAACTGCGGCTGTACAGGTATAACCTGTGGTACGCGCCATCGAGCTGACGCCTGTCTTTACATCAAACTCATCATACAAATCATACTGATACTTTACCTGCTTGCCGTTTTCTTCTCCTTCCACAATCACCCGCATCACGGTGAACTCACGTTCATTCTTTTCCAATTTCCACTGCGGGAAAATAAGTTGCGTAGTGAAATCAATTGGTTTCAATTTTCTTCCATTCAGTTCAATTACATCGTGACTAAAAAATCCTGCATCGCGAAGCAGCCGCATTTTATCAGCATGTCCCGGGTAGCGCAATGTTTTTTCCTTCATGTTGGGAATATCAAGCGTAAAAATCAACGAGCGCAATCCGTCAGAATTGAAGGCTTCGAGCGTTCCGATATTTTTGAATTGCAGTGGTTCGATTCCCGTGAGCGCTTCATACGTCACTACTTCATCATTTTCTACCAGACGCGCAGGGCGGGTGTATTCTTCAATCACATCAATGGGTGAGAAGGGCGCTTTATACTCAAACGGTGGTTTTCGTTCTTTCGGCAATCCGCCTACATAGCATTCAAAGTTTTTCACCATCATGCGGTGGTGATGATAGCCCGCAATTATGTTGCTCAAGCCGGGAGCAACACCACAATCAACTACAGTAGTTACTCCTTTTTGCTGTGCAAGTTTGTTCAGCAAAAATGCATCTTCCGGAAAAAAGGAAATATCCACTACATCTTTCTTTGCTTCGATAATTGTTTTCAAGGTTTGAAAACCCAGATAGCCCGGCACTGCGCCTACCACCAAATCAAATCCTTTCAGCAACTTTTGCAATTCCTTCTTTTTTGAAAGGTCTTCTTGCTTAGTTTTTACGCCCTTTGATTTCAGCGCTTGCAATGACTCTTTGCTCCTATCAGCGGCTGTTACATCGTAGTCAGCGCTAAGGTCAAGCGCAATCGCGCTGCCTACCATTCCGGCACCGAGTACAAGAATTTTTTTCTTTTTCATTCGGGACAAAGTTATAGCCCGGAAATTTGTGAAGTGAAATTTTTACGCAAGGCGCGTAAAGAGCGCGAAGGACGCGAACAGATTTTTACCTCAGCAAGCTGAATGCTCCATTCAACTTTTTTTCTGTTCCATCAGGCATTTCAACGACAGCGTAATAGGCAAACGTGCCAATGGGTTGCGGGCTTCCTTCAAAGGTACCATCCCAGGGAGTATTTGCATTATGCACTTCCTGTCCCCAGCGGTTATACACCCTGAATTCCTTCACGGTGATTCCTGTAGGTAATACCTTAATGAATTCGTTTCTTCCATCGCCATTTGGAGTAAATGCACTTGGCACTACGGGCGTAAAGTTTTCCGGCAACACTTTAATGAATACCGAATCTGTGCCTAAACATTCCTGCTCATCATAGTATGCAACAGTGTAGATATAGTCACCATCAGGAGCAGGAGTAACAACAGGAGCAGTGCAATCATTGCAACTTAAAAAATCAGAGGGCGACCAGAAATAATTTCCATTGCCCGTTCCGCTTACCGTTGTTGTGAGCGCAACGCCATTGCCAATAATAATCGTGATGTCATTCGGATTGATATTGATAGCTGGTCCGGGCGTTACGGTTACAGTCACCGTGTCAGATGCGGTGCAGGCTGCGCTTGTAACTGTCACGGAGTAATCTCCGCTTTGCGTCACTTCAATCGTTTGCGTTGTTTCGCTTGTTGACCACGCGTATTGCGAAGCATTTCCTGCATCCAGCGTTATGGAAAATCCTTGGCAGAATGTTACATCGCTGCCCAAATTCACTACCAGCACTCCTGCTGAGAGTACCTCAACCGAACCGCTCTCAATACAATTGTTCGCATCGCTCACCGTGAAGCCATACGTTGCGGCACAAAGACCTGTGCGTGTTGCGATAGTTGCATTTCCATCACTCCATGCATAATCCAGCGCGCCTGTTCCTCCGCTTGCACTCACCGAAATTGTTCCATCGCAGGCGTTGAAGCAGGATTCATTGGTCGCTGTGAATGATGCAATGATATTCGCGCCAGCGCCAACAGTTGCAAAGGCAACCGATTGGCAACTCAGCGCATCGCTTACGGTAACAGTGTAAGTGCCGGGTGCAAGACCTGTCGCTGTTGCAGTCGTTTGCCCATTGCTCCATTCATAAGTCAATGTCCCGGTGCCGCCAGTGGCAGAAACTACTGCTACACCGTTATTCAAACCAAAACAAGTCTCGGGTGTGGGGGTGATATTGTTAATTGAAGGACCATTCGCGCTTGAAAGATTAAACAACGTGTCTTCCTGACAATGCGCAGGGTCAGTTACGGTTACATTGTAAATACCTGCGCCAACTGAAGCAAGGTCTTGCGTGGTTGCGCCATTGCTCCACAGATAAGTATAGCTTCCTGAGCCGCCCGTCACGGTGATGTTGATGCCGCCATCAGTCGCTCCGCAATCAGGATTGGTGAGCGTGGCAGCTATATTCAGGTTGGTGGTATCTACTGTGATGTTCATAGCATCAGAAGTAGTTACGCAACCGGCAGTGTCAGAAGCAGTGAGTGTGTAAGTGATGTTTTGCGTGGGACAAACAACAGGTCTTAGTGAATTAGTATCGCTCAAGCCTGCTGTTGGATTCCAGGAGAGTTCAGCAGTGTAGCTTATTTCAGGGTCATTAAAAGAAATAGACCACCCATTGAAAAAACCGACACCGATTCCCGTAGCCGTAGTGGGCGCAACTTCAATCTGCCACACGCCATTGGCGGTGCAGCCTGCAAGATTGCTTAATGGTTCACCCGGAGCAAATGTGCCGGTGTAAGGCGATGAAGCTGAACTGATATTATTAGTTGATGCAGGAGTAAAACAGGTATTTGTATAACCATCAAACGGAGTTAAGGAAGTAGTTTGTCCGGAGGGAATGAGCAATATCCTTGTTCCGTCAGGGCACACGAGATAGATATTCAAATCACCAATCGTTTGCTGCGCGGGAGGAAAAAAATTAAACCCGAAAAACGAAAGCCCGGTGATGCACACCTGCGTAATAGAGTTGGGCTGCACGTTCGTGATATTCAAATCGGTAATGTTGATACCGATAGTGGTTGAAGTGCCGAGCGTATTTGCAATCTGTGTTACTTCAGCATTTGCATAAGTAGGAGTTTTCGCGGGGCGCTTAATCACCTTTGCTGTTGCATTGATAGTGGCGCATTCTCCCTCGCACACGCGAATGTCGGGACCGGCATTCACGATTAATTGTGGCGCCACCACATTCACACGCACCGTGTCGCTGCATGTTTGGGAGCCATTGCTCATCACTACGATGTAATCCGTTGTCTGCTGCGGACATGCAGGATTAGGATTCAATCCACCGCTGCTTCCTTGTCCATAGTTGTAGCCATCATGCACCCATACAATTTCATACGTGGGGTCGTTGTAAAAAATTTCTACGTTGTCAATGCCCCAGTGGTCATAGTCAGCGCCTGAGTCGGCATCCTGAAACCAACGGATTTGCGTGGTTGGCGAAAGCGCTGCCGGTGGAAGTTGAAAACACCAGTTGGTCCAGTTAATGAGCAGCGGGTCATTGCCTCCGTTTGGGTCGAAATATTGAATCGTTATCCAATTCACTCCATCGGTTGAATATTGCAAATACACTCCTTCTTGTGGCTCATCGGGACCTTCGCAGGGGGCGCCATTTCCCTGAATGGCAAAGAGCATATCAAAACATACCGTGCCTCCGCTTGTCGCAGTAGAGAAGTTATACGGAAGCGTTTCCAATGAACGCGGCACAGCCGAAGTGTTGCCCATCCAGATGTGCGTAGTGCTGTCAACACCGCTGATGCTACATGGATTATCAAAACGCGCCTGCTGCGTAAATGACCATCCTATGGGCGTGCCCGAATCGAAATTTTCACCAAACACCTGCAAGCCTTGTCCCCGTCCGTTTGCGCTCAGGGTGGCGCAATCACCGCATACCACTTCGCCCGGAAATACGGCAGCTTCCACTTCGCATTGCGCTAAAGCATTTGAAGTAATGAGTACACAACACGCGACACTAAGCGCAGAATAAAATCTTTTCAGCATAAACAGTTTTATTGAACGGTTGTGATTTGAATATTTCCCAGCTCGAATTTCTGAAGCGTGTTCGCTTTCACATGGAGCATTTTGTCAAAAATATAAAGGGCTTTCGTTTGCTTATCCTCGCACGAGCCTATCTTAGTTTCATTCGGGGCGAGGCGAATTCCCATGAGGCTTTCGGGCGTGTTTTCACATCCCTTGCACACATCATTATACCACGCCTGCTTGTTGTAGCTCACAGAAAGCTGCTTGTTCGTAAGGTTCACGAATTGCAGCAACACGAGGCTTTTGTGAATCCCGTTGGCATCATCATGGCATTCCGCGTAGCGGTAGTTGATTTCTATCTCTGCTGTGCGCGAGTGATTTTTCCATGCGTCCTGCGCGGAAATCTTGCTAATCAAAGCAACAAAGAAGAGGGTTGTGAACAAGAAATGTTTCATGCGTGTTCCGTTTTGGGACTGTGAAAATAAGAAATGTCGCTTGGAAAGGGAAGCACAATGAGTTTTAGGTTAACGTCCCCTTTGCATCTAATTTGGACGAATCATTCCAAAGAATAAATCCGAAACTTGCAACTCAACTATGGCTGAAACAAATTTCAAACTCAACTATCCCCTGCGCCTCGCCAAAAGCGGCATTCATGGAGTGGGCGCGTTTACAGAGAAAAAAATTTTAGCTCGCAAAAAAATCGGCTCGATGGGCGGCACGATTATCTCTGAAAGAGCGGCAAATGCAAAGGCAAAAACGAAAGAGGTGCTGCACCTCGTGGAATATGGCAACGGCAAAACGCTTGATGGCACGGTGAATGGCAACGCGTTGAGTCATGTGAACCATTCTTGTGTTCCGAATACCTACATCCGCATTCTTGGCTGGCATGTGGAGTTTTATGCGCTGAAGAATATAAAAGCAGGCGAAGAAATCACCTGCGACTACGGCATCACCTACCATGATGGCAAGCTGCGCTGCGGCTGCAGAGCGAAGGGGTGCAAGGGTTTTCTGTAAGTAGTGTCGTCATTGCGAGGGAGGAACGACCGAAGCAATCCCAACTAAAAGCAAGCATATTAATCATGGGATTGCTTCGGAAATGGCTCACGCTCAAGGCTATCATTTCCGCGCAATGACGCGATTTTACGGATTCGCAATTACGCTTTATTCTGCCAAAACGCCATTGGATTGATTTTTGAAAACCTTCTCGCTTCACCAAAAAGAAAATGCTATGGCAACCCTGCGCGCAATCACTGCTGATGAAAATGTTTCTGCAAACGGAAACACCTCTACCACACAACAAGAAATAAATGATTTCCAACTGCTTGATGCTTATTCGCAAACGGTAATCCGCGCCTGCGAAACAGTAAGCCCTTCGGTGGTGCACATCACGGTGAAGAAGAAGGGAATTCTGCCTGCGCGCATCAAAAACAAAGGCAGGCAGGGAGGCTCAGGCTCGGGATTTATTATTTCTTCGGAAGGCTTTATCGTGACAAACAGTCACGTGGTGCATGGCATGGATGAAATCTTTGTAGCGCTGCCTGATGGCAGAAATTTCAAAGCGCAACTTGTCGGAGAAGACCCTTCAACCGACCTCGCGCTGATTCGCATCTATGCGCCTGATTTGAAAGCCGTTTCGCTGGGTGATTCGTCAAAGTTGCGCGTAGGGCAACTGGCAATCGCAATTGGAAACCCTTATGGATTTCAATACACCGTGACCGCAGGCGTAGTCGGAGCATTGGGACGCTCGCTTCGTTCGAGCACAGGAAGATTGATTGACAACGTAATTCAAACCGATGCGGCACTGAACCCGGGCAACTCAGGCGGACCATTAGTGAACAGTCACGGAGAAGTGATTGGGATTAATACTGCAATCATTCTTCCCGCGCAGGGAATCTGTTTTGCCGTTGCATCAAACACCGCGCAATATGTTGTCGGAAAATTATTGACTGAAGGGAAAGTGCGCAGAGGCTATCTCGGCATTGGCGGGCAGGTAGTAAAACTGAACCCGCGCGTGATTACATTCAATAAGCTCAACGTGCGCTCAGGAGTGTTGATACAAAGCATTGAGCCGAACAGTCCTGCATTTCACCACGAATTACTTTCAGGCGATGTGATAGTGGGCTTTGACGAAAAACCCGTTTCAAACATTGACGCGCTGCACCGCGTGCTTGATGAGAAAACAATCGGAGTTGAAAAACTGTTATCCGTGCTGCGCATGGGAAAGCTCACGGAACTGAAAGTGATACCAAGCGAGTTGAAATAAGTTTTTGGTTTGCTGTTTACGGTTTTCAGTTGTTCTCTCACTGAATGGATAAACTGTAAACAGAAAACAGTAAACTGCTACTTTAGCAATCAAACTAAATCAATGAGTAAACCTCTCTGCACTATCGTAGGCATGGGACCGGGTAATGGATTTGCAATCGCCAAGCGTTTTGCCAAAGAAGGATTCGTAATCGCGATGCTATCACGACCGGGAGATGACCTGAAATCGCTTCAGCAAAAACTGAAAGAGCTTGGTTATGAGTCACATGACTTTTATGTGGATGTTGCAGACTTCAATCAACTGAAAAATACGTTTGAAGATGTAAAGAAAAACCTGGGAGATACGGATGTGCTCGTCTATAACGTATCTATTTACCGCGAAGCAACACCCACCGCGCTTGATGCTGAAACCAGCGTGAAAGATTTTCGCGCGAATGTAGCGGGAGTGTTGGTTGCGGTGCAACAGGTTGTGCCTGCAATGAAAGAGAAAAAGAAAGGAACGATTCTGATTACAGGCGGAGGACAGGCGTTGCATCCATTGCCTTTCTTATCATCACTCGCTATCGGCAAAGCGGGCATCCGCAATCTTGCATGGAGTTTATTTGAGGAATTGAAACCATTGGGCATTCACGCAGCAACAGTTACCATCAACGGACAAGTAAATCCTGCAACCAAATTCGCGCCTGATTTGATTTGCGAATCATTTTGGAAACTCCATGCGCAGCAAGAAGGAGGGTGGCAGCGGGAAATCATTTACCAGTAAACGGTTTCCCCTGCTCTGGCTTGAAAAAGATTGCGAAGCCTCTCCTTGCTTGAATGCGTGAAAAGAAAATGTATCTTAGGGGTGGATGAAGAAGGGAAGCCTTCCTTATTAAAAAAATTGGCAAACAAAAAAATCACACCCCATGAATCGAATGTTTATCTTGGTTTCGTTAACTATGATGAATTACCACTTGGCTCAAGGACAATGTGGAACTTCAGGAACAATCAATTTCGACCCTCACAAGCATTGCTTGACTATTGATACGCCAAGTATTTGGCAAATTGGAAAGCCTCAAAAAACGATTCTTGACACTGCCTATTCATTTCAAAATGTCATTATCACCGATACTATAAATCCATATCCGCCCAACGATACTTCCTCTTTTACTGTTGAAACTTATGCTTATGCACCAAGTAATTTAAGAATAGCAGGTTACTATAACGTCAATAGTGATTCACTAAATGATCGTGGACTAATTGAAGTTTCATCTGACAAACTCAACTGGATTGATGTAAATAGTTTAAATCCATTTAATAATAGAGAAAGTTGGCCCGTGCTTACTGGAAATAGTAATGGATGGCGTTCGTTTATTATTGAGGCCGATATTTATGATCTCAATTTTCGAAATACTCCTTTGTTTATTAGGTTTTCTTTTTTAAGCGATGTCAATCTCGACACTTTAGATGGACTTATGTTTGATGATATTGACCTCTCAGTCTATTTTTTTGGAATTGACGAAATAGGCTTCGAACAAATAGAGTCTACGGCTTCTCCTAATCCCACGACAAATAGCATAACCATTGGGTTTGATAATATAGAACATTCTTCATTTCAATTAGCGATTTATGACAATTTGGGCAGACTCATTCTTGCTAAGAACAATGTTACCGAGACTCTAAAAGTTGAAACACAACAAATGGAGTCTGGACTTTATTTCTACAAACTGACAAACTTTAAGGATAAGAAAGTAGCAAGAGGAAAATTTATAATAGAGAGGTAAGTTCATTTCCTAGCGGGCTGCATAGAAACGCGTTAATTCCATGCCAAAACAAAAAGACGATTGCAAGCACGAAGCGGGAAAACTCATTCCCATCATCAACCTGAACAAATGCGAAGGAAAGAAAGATTGCGTGGACGTATGCCCATACAATGTGTTTGAAATGCACGCGATTGATGACGCAACTTATGCTGCATTATCTTTCAAAGGAAAAGTGAAAACATTTTTTAAAGGAAAACAGAAAGCGTTTGCAGTAAACGCATCCGAATGTCACGCCTGCGGTTTGTGCGTTACGGCTTGCCCGGAAAAAGCGATACAGCTTGCAAAAGCGCAATGAGCAGTCAGCTCAATCACTGCATCTTCACAATCGTAGATTTGAACTCTGCACTTCCCGCTGCGACCGTCAGGAGATAGGCTCCCTGCTTCAAATCAGACAAATCCATGCTTATTGTTGGCGTTGAAGGCACTATTTTTTCCTTCACCAATTTGCCAAGCACATTATAGACGCGCACAACGAGATTTTTTTCGTGGAGATTATTTACACGAATGAAAATAGCGCTTCCAAACGGATTCGGATAAACAGTTACGTTAAGCGTGTTGCTTGTTTCGCGCACACTCACGTTTGTTGTGTCGCGGTTCAAAGGCGCAAAGGGCGCTGAATTCACATACCCGGTAACAGGGGCTGATGCTTCCCGTACGTGGCGCTCACCTTTATTCACATACCATGAAACTGGAGTGCTTTCAGTAAAGACAGCATTATCAATATTGGAAACATACGTCCAATCTGATTGAGCGCGGTTAGAGTCAATATCAATTACGAGGTAGCCTCTTTTTGTTAAGTCCAGATATTTGACATGCGGAGCAAGCAGCTGAACCGTCTGAGCATTCAGATTGAACGATCCGCTGCCCGAAGTGATACTCGAACAAATAAATTCAACAAATGCCGAGCCGGCACCTGTTCCGGCATTGTAGCTTACTCCTTTCTGCGGCACATCATTCGCCCATGAAGAATGAATATCTCCGGTGAGCACAACCACATTCTCAATATTATTATTCATTACATGATTGACAATGCGGTTGCGGTCGCCTTCATAGCCATCCCACATGTCATTTGTGAAAGTAGTTGCTATCAAAGGTGCAAACATTACCTGCTGCCCGATGATTTTCCATTTCGCCTGCGAACCACTCAACTCATCCAGGAGCCATGCTCTTTGAGTTGTTCCAAGTATCGTGCGGTTGGTATCCTGATAGCCCGCGCTGTTTGTTGCCTGCTCATCTCTTCCTTCCAGTCGTGTATCAAGCATAACCAGATCGGCAAGATTTCCGATGCTGAAGGTTCTGTAAATTGTATAATCGCCAGGAGCTTGTTCACGCCTGGGGAGCCATTCAAAGTTTGCTTGTTTCGCCTCTGCTTTACGCACCTGCCAATCACCTTCCACGCCTGGCGTATGATTATTTGAACCTTCTTCCCACGAGTTGTTCGCTGATTCATGGTCATCCCACACGGTATAAAACGGATATTGCTGATGCAATCTTCGCAGATAAGGGTCAAGGCGATAAGTAGCATAGCGCTGTCGATATTTATCCAGCGTGGTAGTTTCGGTGTTGGGCAGAATCGGAATCCCTGTTCCTGTTAGTCCGCCTCCTGCGTACTCGTACATATAGTCGCCCAAATGCACCACCGCATGAATATCGTTTCTGCGGGCAATGCTGAGATAGGCATTGAAGTAATCTCCCGAGCCGATGCTTGCGCAGGAAGCAACAGCCATGCGGATATGCGTATTATCACCGACAGGCATAGTGCGCGTTCTTCCAATCAGCGAATTTTCTCCTTCGTGTTTGAAAATGTAATAGTACCAAGTGTCGGGTTGCAAGCCTGTGGCATCCACTTTCACTGTGTAATCTTTTGTCGAATCAGTAGTTGTTGTTCCTGAGTTAACAATATCAGTAAACAACGTATCGGTTGCAATTAACCAATCAACCGTGAGCGAGGCGGGAACATCAGGCGTTACGCGCGTCCAGAGAATTACTCTATCGGAAAGCGCATCGCCCGAGGCGACTCCGTGATAAAACGGAGCAAGGGCGGGGTCTTGTGCGAATGTGCAGATTGAAAGAAGAAGGGCAATGAGGGTAACTGAAAACTTTTTCATAGCGTACTTTTTGTGCGAGTCAAATTTACATAAAACACACGCAGAGAAAATTAATTTAACAAGAAGAGTTTTGAAGTTGTCGAGATTCTATTTTAAAGGAACCCGCACCACAAAACCTTTCACGTACAGCGGCTCAAAATATTCCACGGAAACGAATTGTTGTTTTTCAAAATGATTTTCACCTACTCGTATCATATCTCTTGCGGAGTTTGAAAAGTGAGGGAGCGTTTCTGCTTTTTCATAAATATTTGCGGGTATTTTTTTTGCGCCTGTTCCAAAAAAATAAACCGGCTGTTGATTGAAGCGGGGAATAAATTCCGTCAATGTATGTTCTGCTGGTGATGCAGGAATGATTTCCTCAAGGTTAAAATCATACAAACCTGCATATACTTCCTGCTTAATTGAGTTCAATACAGGACAATAAAGCGCATCTTTATTTTTCATTTGTTCAACTGCACCGGCAGTCATCCCCTGCATCGTGGGCACAGCAATCAGTGGTTTATCAAGCGCATAACACAATCCTTTTGCAGCCGAAACCCCGATGCGTAATCCCGTGAAGGAACCAGGACCAGCGCTCACCGCGACTGCCTCAAGCTTTTGCATAGAGAGTCCGACATCTGCAAAAACCTTTTCAATCAGTAATGTAAGCGTTGCTGAATGGGAATTTGGGCTGCGCTCCTCCTGCAAGGAAAGCAATTTTCCGCTTTCACTCAAAGCTACAGAGCAAATTTCCGTAGCAGTTTCAATATGGAGGAGCAGTGGCATTTGAAAAGCAATGTTACAAAGCTCTCTGCAATCGCTTTGCCCTATGCAATCGCAATCGTAACTTTACCGCCCCAAATCGAAACACATGGTCAACATTATTCTCTTTGGTCCTCCCGGCAGCGGTAAGGGTACGCAGGCGGAAAAGCTCATCGCTCAATACAAGCTCGTGCATATTTCCACCGGTGATTTGCTGCGCGCTGAAATCGCTGCCAACTCCCTGCTCGGGCTGGAAGCGAAAGCATTCATGGATAACGGCAAGCTCGTGCCCGATGAAGTTGTGATTGGAATGATTAGCAAAAAATTGGATGAAAGCACCACCGCAGGCGGATTCATTTTCGATGGCTTTCCACGCACCATCGCGCAAGCTGAAGCATTGGATAAGTTGCTCAACGCGAAAAAATATCCTATCACGCGTGTGTTATCGTTGCAGGTGAGCGAGCCCGAATTAATCAAACGCCTGCTGAATCGCGGCAAAACATCGAGACGGTCAGACGACCAGGACGAAGCGACCGTGCGCAACCGATTGGAAGAATACCGTAAAAAAACTTTTCCTGTTGCCGACTATTATGACAAGCAAAGCAAGCTATCAAACATTGCAGGCGAAGGAAGCATTGATGAAATTTTTAACAGGCTTACTGCTGCGATAGATAACTAATTGTCATGCCGCACTCGTTGAGGCATCCCCAACTCAAAGGGGATTGCGGAATAAATCCGCAATGACAGAAAACAAATCCCTCATTGGAAAATTCAAATTTTGTTGACTACGTAAAACTCTTCTGCAAGTCAGGCGATGGCGGTGCGGGTAGCAGGCATTTTCATCGTGAAAAATTTATTCCGAAAGGCGGTCCCGATGGCGGTGACGGAGGGAAGGGCGGCAGCATCATCGTGCGGGGCAACAAGCAAATGTGGACGTTGCTGCACCTGAAATATCGCAAACATATTCTTACTGAAAATGGCGTGAAGGGCGCTGGACAAAACCGCACAGGCTCTGACGGAAAAGACCAATTGCTCGAAGTGCCGCTGGGTACAGTAGCAAAGGATGCAGAAACAGGTGAAATCATTTTTGAAATCACCGATGATGGCGAAGAAAAAATTCTGATGAAAGGCGGTCGCGGAGGATTGGGTAATTTTCATTTTCGCACTCCCACCAACCAGTCTCCCACCCATTCGCAGCCGGGCGAGTCGGGCGAAGAAGGCTGGCGTATTCTTGAGTTAAAAATTCTTGCCGATGTCGGATTGGTGGGTTTCCCGAACGCGGGTAAGTCAACGCTGCTTTCAGTGGTGAGCGCGGCAAAGCCCAAGATTGCAGACTACGCTTTTACCACGCTTGTGCCCAACATCGGCATTGTGAGCTATCATGATGCAAAGTCGTTTGTGATGGCGGATATTCCCGGAATTATCGAAGGAGCGCATCTCGGCAAAGGGTTGGGACATCGTTTCCTGCGCCACATTGAGCGCAACTCCGTGTTACTGTTCATGATATCAGCCGAAAGCGCAGACATTGCCGCTGAGTATAAAGTGCTGTTGAATGAACTAAAGCAATTCAACAAAGAACTACTGCATAAACAAAGAGTTTTAGCAATTACAAAAAGCGATTTAATAGACGATGAATTGGAGAAAATGCTGAAAAAAGAATTGCCGAAAAAAGTGCCGCACATTTTTATCTCATCGCTCACGGGAAAAGGATTGGATAAGTTGAAAGACTTGTTGTGGAAGGCGCTCAACGAAGACATCGGGTGAGAATTTCCAGATGATTTTTGCAGATTGTACTACACGCAGAGAGCGCAGATGTTCTCAGCGTCAATCAGCGGTTCTAAAATCTGCGCACACCAGCGGGAGTAATTCATGAATAATCAAAAACCATCGCCCGCCAATTGGATGCTGCTCATCCTGCTTGCGCTCATCTGGGGCAGTTCCTACATCCTCATCAAATATGCGCTGAAAGTCTTTACTCCCTTGCAGCTTGCCAGCTTGCGCGTCACGATTGCGTTTGTTGCATTGCTGCCTTTTCTTTTTGTATGGCAGCTGAAAAACCTCACCGCAAAACAATGGCTCTATGTCGCCTTGGTGGGATTATTGGGAAGCGCATTGCCCGCAATTCTGTTTGCAACCGCGCAAACAAAAATCTCCAGTTCGCTTGCAGCAATTCTTAATGCGCTGGTGCCGCTATTCACGCTGCTTGTAGGAGCTTTTTTCTTCAAGGAAAATTTAAACAACTTCAAAATTGCAGGAGTCCTACTGGGAATTATCGGATGCGGTGCTACTATTTTCATTCGCTCCAACGGCTTGCTTGATGGAAATAATTTGTTCGCGCTGCTGGTGATCGTTGCAGGTATCTGTTACGGAATTGCAACCAATATTTTGAAACGTGGATTGAGCGGATTACCGGCTATCGGGCTTACCGCATGGTCGTTTGTTTTTGTCGGTCCCGTTGCGGCTGCTATCGCATATCAAAGCGGTGCAATTGAAGTTTTCAAAACAAATCCTGAAGCATGGAAAGCGCTTGGCTATCTCGCCATTCTTGGCGTGATGGGAACAGCAGTTGCCATTTCATTATTCAACGTGCTGATTCAAAAGACCACCGCCTTGTTTGCATCAACCTGCACCTATCTGATTCCTGTTGTTGCGGTACTCTGGGGTTTGAATGACGGAGAAGTCATTCACGCAGTTGATTTAGTTGGGCTGGGCTGTATTCTTCTTGGGATTTATTTGACGGGGAAATAGCTATTTCACCAGTCATGTTTTCGCCTCTGATAAATTCCCCGCTGATTTTCGCAGATTGAACTACACGCAGAATGCGCAGATATTTTCAGCGTAAATCAGCGGTTCTAAAATCTGCGTACATCTGCGGGAATAATGTTTGAATAATCACTTCACAGCCACCACAGAAATTTCCACATTCACGCCTTTCGGCAATTTCGATACCTGCACTGTTTCACGCGCGGGTGCGGTTTCTTCTTTGAAAAAACTGCCATAGATTTCATTCACCACTGCGAAGTTGTTCATGTCGGTGAGGTAAATGGTTGATTTCACTACGCTGCTGAAATCCATGCCTGCTGCTTCAAGAATTGCGCTGAGGTTATCCATCACACGCTTTGTTTCCGCGCGAATTTCACCGGTCACTAATTCGCCTGTATCGGGCGTGAGCGCAATTTGCCCGGAAACAAACAGAAAGCCATTTGCAAAAACAGCTTGATTGTAAGGTCCGATTGGGAGTGGCGCTCTGTCAGTGCGGATGATTTTTTTATCAGCCATGAATTTGTTTTTTGCGAAGATACAATTCGAGCGCAAGGTGTTTCCCTTTTAGGGGAAATACAAAGGGGTAACTTTGAAATTCAGATACCCCTCTTTGTCTCCCCTAATAAGGGAGAAGCCAACGCACAAAAGCCGCATTGTTTCTATTTTTTTAACCCCCATGAACCCCTCATATCACCACAGCACCCCCATTCAAATCCGCTTTGCTGATATGGATGCGATGGGGCATGTGAATAATGCAAACTTTCTCACCTACATTGAGATTGCGCGCATCCGTTATTTTAATGAGATTCTCAGCAAAGGCATTGATTTTTCAAAGCAAGGTTTTATTCTTGCCCGCGCTACGGTTGATTTTATTCTGCCGATTGAAATTCAGGATGCCATTCAGGTGCGCACCCGTTGCAGCCGCATCGGCAACAAAAGTTTCGATTTGGAATATGAAATTGTAAATGTGAACCACGAGCCGCCTGTGCTTGTTGCAAAGGCGCAAACAGTGCTGGTCGGCTATGATTACCATGAAAAGAAAAGCATTGCGATTCCCGATGCGTGGAAAAAACAGATTGAAGCTTATGAGATATAGTGTTAGTGTTATGCCGAATTTGTTCCGGCATCCCCTGTTGTCAAGTATTAAAGCAATGAGGGGATGGCGGAATGATTCCGCTATGACAATTCTTTTTAGTTTATTTCTCTCCTCCTGCTCCTATTTCAACTCCTCCCATCTCATCAACGGTTCTCCTGCCCCGGAAATCACTTTACCCGACAGGGATGGAACCTCCTTCACGCTTTCATCGCAACGGGGAAATCTGGTGCTGCTTGAATTCTGGGCATCGTGGTGCAAACCGTGCCGCGAAGAAAATCCTAAAATCGTTTCGCTTTACAACAAATACAAAGACACTGCTTTTCAAAAAGCAACAGGGCTGAAAGTCATTAGCATCTCCCTTGATACCGATAAAGAAAAGTGGCTTGATGCGGTGCAGCAGGATAACCTCATCTGGGAACATCACGTGAGCGACCTGCTCGGTTGGAAAAGCATTGTTGTTGACAGCTATGGCGTAAGTTCCATCCCTTCCTCCTTCCTCGTTGACCAGAATGGCATCATCATCGGCAAAAACCTGAAGCCCCGCGACTTGGATAAATTGCTTACCTCGCTTGCTAAACAGTAGCCGTTTGTTTGAGCGTATATCGAAATAGAAACATAAATAAGATTGCGTCACTTTGATATCAGAGCTACAATCTCCTTAATCGGAGTTGTCTGTATCATTCTTTCTTTTGAAAGCTGACTGCTTTAAGTATTTTTGTCGCAAAATTGGACCATGAACTTCCCCGACAATTTAAAATACACGAAAGACCACGAATGGATTCGCGTTGAAGGCGAATACGCCTACATCGGCATCACCGATTTTGCGCAGCGCGAATTAGGCGACATCGTGTATGTTGATATAGAAAAGATGAATGAGGATGTGGAGCGGGAAGCGGTGTTCGGCACGATTGAAGCGGTGAAAACCGTTTCAGATTTGTTTATGCCCGTGTCGGGAACAATCGTGGAAGTGAATAAAGAAATCGAATCATCGCCCGAATCTGTGAATCAAGACCCGTATGGTAAAGGCTGGATGGTGAAAATTAAATTGAAAGACCAAAGCGAGGCAGATTCCCTCTTAACCAGCGCAGCCTACAAAGAATTGGTGCAGGCGTAACGCCATGTTCCTCAAAAATTATCTGCCCGCCCTCGTTTGGGCGCTTTTCATTTTTCTTCTTTCCATGTTGCCGGGAAAATTTATTGCCCCGGCAAATATTTGGGACATCGTCAACTTTGACAAACTCGGACATCTGTTTGTTTTTTTTGTGCTGATGGTATTTTCCCTGCGCGGACTCTCCAAGCAAATACGTTCCGCTCCTGCTTTTCGATTTATGCTGTTCACATTTTTGATTTGCTCCGCGTATGGTTTTTTAATTGAAGTGATGCAGGGTACTTTATCCAACGACCGCCAGTTTGATATTTATGACGGCATTGCTAATATGCTCGGCTGTCTGCTGGGTGGAATAGTTTTTAAGTATGTGCGGGCAATAATCACCCGCTGATTGCGTTTTTTGTGTCGTATCTCCAATCTCAAAATCAAACAACATGCTTTTTTTCTTTGCAGCGTTAATGGGTATTGTAAGCGCATCCGGTTTAGCGCTCATCTTTTCAAATGTGATAGCAGACAGAAAGTTTTTCAACTCTACTTCAGGAACAAAGCGCTAAAAATATTCTTGGGCAATCCGCGCTAACTTAGCATCTCCAAAATCTGTATGAGAAAGATTGTCCTTCCTTGTTGTTTTCTGTTGATTTCGATTTGCTCTTTCGCGCAGGAAAACACCGAGCAAAGTCTTGCGTTTCAATATTACCGCGATGGCGAGTATGAAAAAGCTGCGGGCTTGCTCTCAAAACTTTACGAGAAAGACCAAAGCCCTGCTATTTATCGCTATCTCTATAATTCACTGCTCTACATTCGCGATTATGAAGGGTTGGAAAAAATGGTGCGCAAGAACATCAAAAAAAATCCCGACAATCCAACGTATCTCGTTGACCTCGGCTATTTCTATAATCAGCAGGGAAATTTGTCAAAAGGGAAAGAGGAATATAACAACGCGATTAAGTTGTTGAAGCCAAATGGCGGAGTGATTGTGCAGCTTGCGGGCGCATTTATCAATTACAATGAAAATGATTTGGCTGCAAAGACTTACGAAAAGGGCAGAGAATTGCTGGGCGACCCGGGCGCATTCTCGCTTGAGCTTGCTTCCATTTATGAAAAGCAAAACAACCCGCAGAAAACGATTGAAAATTACCTGAGCTATTTTGACCAGAATCCCGGCAATGACCAGTCGGTGAAAAACCTGTTGCAAAATGTGGTGCAGCAAAAAGCGTTTGCCGATGAGTTGCATATACAATTACTATCGCGCGCACAAAAGTATCCCGATGCGGTGTATTACAATGAGTTGCTGATTTGGCATTATGTGCAACAGAAAAATTTCAAGGGCGCAATTATACAAGCGAAAGCGCTCGACAAGCGGCAAAAAGAAAATGGCTATCGCCTGATGAACATCGCGCGTTCAGCGCTCGCGGAGAAAGAGTATGAGCCTGCGCTGGAAGCGTTTCAATATGTGCTAGACAAAGGCAAAGGCGCGACATTTTACATGAAGGCGCGTGAAGAAATGCTGGGCGTGTACAAACAAAAAATTATCAACTCCGTTGCTTACACGCCTTTGGATTTGGCTACGCTTGATGCAGAGTTTGACAAATTCATTGAAGAGTTTGGCGTGAACAGCGCAACGGCAAACGCGATTAAAGAGAAAGCGGAGTTGCAGGCGTTTTATCTGAACAACTATGAAAAAGCAATCAGCCTGCTGGATAATCTCATCAGCAATCAAAGCATCGAGCCGCGCGTGAAGGGCGAATTGAAATTACTGCTGGGTGATTTCTACATTATGAAAGGGGAAATTTGGGAAGCGGCATTACTCTATGGGCAAGTGGACAAGGGATTCAAAGATGAGCCGCTCGGTGAATTGGCGCGGTTTAAAAATGCAAAGCTCTCCTACTATCGCGGGGAATTTGAGTGGGCGCAGGCGCAGTTGGACGTGTTAAAGTCAGCCACTACGGAGTTGATTTCAAATGATGCGATTAAACTTTCCGTTTTCATCATGGATAATCTTGGGCTGGACACTACGTTGTGGCCCATGCTGAAATTCGCAGAGGCGGATTTATATTTCTATCAAAACAAAACAGACGCTGCGCTCAATTCGGTTGATTCCGTGTTGCGCGTTTTCCCCGACCATACGCTCACGGATGATATTTATTTTATGAAGGCGAACATCGCGTTGAAAAAACAGGACTATCAAACCGCAGCTGGTTTTTTTGAAAAAATCATTCAGCAATATCCCGATGAATTGCTGGGTGATGACGCTACGTACAAACTTGCAGAGTTGAATGAATTTACGTTCAACGATAAAGAGAAAGCGAAGCAGCTTTATCAGGATTTGTTGTTCAAATACAAAGACAGCATTTATTTGGTTGAAGCCCGCAAGCGATTTCGCGCTTTGCGTGGCGACCAGTTGTAAAGAATACAATTTAACCGCAGAGGGCGCAGAGGTATCTGAGAGTTATCCTCTTTCACCTCCGCGTGTATTCACTCCTTTCCTCAGCGGTTCCTGTATTTTCCAAAGGAATAAAAGCGAATTTTGAAATCTCAACATACCTCCCTCCACCCTCAATACCCAAATGATTCTTTACAACATCACCATAAAAATTGACCCCGCCATTCAGGATGAATGGATAAAATGGATGAAAGAAGAGCATATCCCCAATGTGCTGCAAACGGGTTTGTTCACAGAATACAGAATGACCCGGTTACTTGAGCAAGATGAAAGCGATGGAGTTACGTTTGCGATTCAGTATCTCAGTAACTCAATGGCTGATTATCAATTGTACAAAGAAAAATTCGCGCCTGCGCTTCAACAAAAAGTAGTGGATAAATACGAAGGGAAGTTTGTTGCGTTCAGGACGCTGATGGAGGTGGTGTAAGGTTCCTGCGTGGTTGTTATTTCCCTTATTTCAATTCCTTATTCTTCTTTGCTTCCGGCAAGTAATTTTCTGATGAAACTATTTTTTTGCCCGTCCTGCTTTCAAGTTAGCGTCTTGCATTGCCTGCTACTACTCCGCCTTGCTTTGCTGCTTTTTTGTTCTGCAAAAACCCTTTAGGGTTTTGTGTTTTTACGATCTCTGTTGTTGATGCTTCTCCAAGCATGGAGAAAATCAGCTCAAGGTCAGTCATGTGGTCGCGCAGGTTTTGGCTTTTCAGCCCTTTCACTTTCTTCTATTCGGTGGGCGTAAGTCCGAAAGTAGCTTTTAAAATTTCCGCTGTGAGTATAGCATACTCAATCTGGTCTTTTACTCCTCTGTTTTTCCATTCCTCGGTCAGTTCCTCGCGAATGGCAATGCTCCGCATCCGCTTTTCAATCCAGTCGTCAGGATAGCCTTTCAGTTTGTTGAGTTCTCTTGTCCGTTGCGTGGCTAATTCCGGGTTTTCAATTTCGTCCAACCTGTCAGAACCGACTTGTGCTAACCAGAGTTTGAACGGTTCTGCTTTGGGTGACGGAATAGACTGAATGATACGCAATAGACCTTTTGCATTGGCGCATCCCATCTGCTGTTTGCCTCCCGGAGTGTCCACCGGAAGGGTAGGTACAAATTGTACCCACCCTTTGGCAAGTTCCGCATCTCTTTGGCGCATACGTTTAATATACTATTTGGGGTCATTGCTATCCGTCAATACAGCTATAACATCTTCTACAACGAAATGCCATTTCTGCTCTTTTTCATTCCAAACGGAACGGATTTGCCTGCTCTCGAAAAGTTTGATGTTACTCACAAAACAAACTTATAAATCCTCAAAGAATTTTTTCAAGGAAACTTTGTGAACGTCCAAGAAAAACTATCAATTCTACAAGGAAAAATTCGCGTCTGCACTTTAGCAAAAAGCGCTTAATAAATACGAAGTGAAGTTTGTTGCGTTCAGGACGTTGATGCAGGTGGTGTAAAGCCGCTTCACTCTGCCCCTGTATTCGGATGCTCCCGCCCGTGTATTTTCTTTTCGGTAAAAGAAGAATCCTTTACCACCGCTTCTGTTTCTTTTCGCAATTCTTCTTCTAATGCAGGATTTAATAAGCCATTCAAATCAGGCTGCCCGGCATTCACCCAAGCCGTGAACCAAAAGCTGCCGATGCTGATTACAGACTCGCGCAGTCTTTTTTCCACCATGTCGTTCATGCGCTTGTCATATTCCTTGGTGTAGTCAACAGAATACACGCGCACCGTTGTGTTGCCCCGTTGCTCATAACTGAAAACCTGGTCAGTTGGAAATTCAGCGCGCAGATTTTTTTCCAGCGAAAGCACACTGTCCACCAAGCGATGACTTTCTAAAACAACCGCCCAAATCTTGTCAAGCGGCTGCTCGATGTAGCGCGCTTTGCCGAGGAAGTAATCATAATCATCGCCAAACAATTCAGGAATGCGCGATTCCCAAAAGCCATGAATGCCGACTTGGTCAGTGAGTTGCCCGTTGTAGTTTTCCGTAGTGTGTAGCGGCACATGCGCATCGGCAATGTAATGACCAAGTTCGGTTGAGAGGCGTAAAATTCTTGCGCCATTACGTTCTTTAAATGCTTCGGTGAGTTGCCACGTCATGCGCTGCACATGCCAGGGTACAATGCCATACGCAAGCAGCGTATCTTCCGAATATTTTGCCACCGCATCATCCCACCTGCGCGGAAAACTGTCGAAAGGAAAAGTGCCGTAGTGGTCGAGGTCAATGTAATGGCGGGGCGCTTCATCAGGCGAAGAATACCTGCGCTTGTCGGGACTTACTGCATTTTCAGTGATGAACTCAATATGATGCTTGAAGAAGCCAAACATTTCATTCGGAAGCGTGAACACTGCGATGCGATTGATGCGCTTATGCGCCCAGAAGCCCCAAGGTGGCGAAGCAGCCAGCGCGATGAAAAAAAATATAATGAAACAGAACAACAGCTTTTTCATTTTTTTAAAGTTGAGGCGGTGGCATCCCATTCCGTGATGCCGCCTGAAACGATAAACTTCATAAACTCTGCCACCGGCACATCAAGCGGTGTTACATTTTTTGCATCCACCACAAACAGGTTTCCTGAAAAATTGTAGGAGTGCGGCAGATACACCGCTACTTTTCCTTTCAACCCAATGCTGCTCAGGTCAGTTTTTGTGATGAACCCCAGTTTCTGAAATTCAGGATTGCCGTTCACATTCACCACCACAGGTTGGTTGAATTTTTTCTTGTCGCTGAAAAAGGCGGCAACGAAATCTTTCAGCGAAGTGTAAATGATATTCACCAAAGGCGCGCGAGCAATGGCATGTTCCAGCATGATGAAGAGCGGACGGAACACCAGCGTGGAGCTGAGAAATCCAATCACCGTTATCACGCCCAGCAGCACAATGACGCCAAGCCCCGTCACGCGGATGCCGAAAATATTTTCTAAAAAATCATTCACTGAATCATCCAGCACTTTGAACATGGCGTAGATGATATAAAGAGTGACAACAACAGGCGCAAGCAACAGCAAGCCGCGCAACATATAGGAAATAAGTGTTTTCATAAAGGGGGATTTAGCGAATCGGTATTCACCTCAAAGTTAAAAATGTAATGCGGGGGATAAAGCGAACGATTCGCTCTTTCAAAGTAAATTTGAGAAAATCTAAAGCATGAAAGCCTCAGATATTCGGGAAAAATTGGCAAACTACGTGCGCGTTGCGGAAGAAAAAAAATACGCGCGATTTACACCATGCTGGAGGATGAAATAGACGCGCCACTGCACGATTGGGATGCGCGTTTTGTCAAGGAATTAGAACAAAGAAGTAAAAGTTTTGCCGAGGGCACGGCAGTTACCTATAGTTGGGAAGAAACCAAAGAGGCTGCCCGCAAGCGCGTCAGGTCATCAAAGAAAAAATAGTGGGTTATGCTGTCAGACTGCATGAGTTCGCGCATCGGGAATATATTGAGGCGTATAACTGGTATGAGTTGAAGAAGGAAGGTTTGGGCGAACGATTTATGGATGCTGTGGAGCGAAAGTTGAATCAAATCAGCGAGCATCCTGAATATTTCAGCAAAAGGAAATCAGATTTCAGAGAAACAAAAGTGTCGGGCTTTCCCTATGCCATTGTTTATGAATGTTTGCCCCGAAAAAAAGTAATTCATGTTGCAGCAATCTATCATAGTAAGCCCAACCCCCAGACGAAAATATCGCAGGAGAAACTAAGCGCTGTTCTGCTAAAAAAAGTTAATCTCCCCGTTTTAGGAATCAATTTCATACAACTGCCGTAGTTCAGCCGTTGTAACAGCAGGGCTTTTCCGCCTCGTTAAATATTGTTAAACGAAAGCAGATGGGAAGCATGTTGGGTAACTTTGAAATCAATGAATAAAAGGCTGATAACCATTCTGATTGTTGTGATGACGCTGGTCTTGACGGGGATGGTGTTTATCCAAATTTTCTGGATTAAAAATGCCATCACGCTCCACGAACAGCAGTTTGACCAGGGCGTAAATGACGCGCTGCATAAAGTGTCGCACAAGTTAGAGAAACACGATGCCGCCAATTATATTTTCGATGAGTTTTTCACCGCAAGTCAAGGCGACCATGCTCAAGACAGAAAAATCCGCTTGTTGCAAAACAAGTTAAGCAGTTCGCTTGAAAACCAGTTTCAGCCGCTGTTTAAAGAAATCGAGGAATATCACAGCATCACTTGGTCAGGAAAATTTTCTTCAGAAAATGAACTGGGATCGCAACTTAATTCAAGCATGATTTCCATTGACACCGTGCAGGATAAAGACGGTGTGTTCCACAGCACGATCAAAGTGAAGATGGCGGAAGGCGATTGTAAAATTCAGGTTTCCAACAAAAGTCGCGAGCAGATGCTGCAATCCGTAAATCAGGAAATTACAAAGCTGAACTACGGAAAAAATTTAGTGGACGACATCTTCTTTCAGTTTTTCAGCAACGAGCGTGAAATTCATGACCGCATCCCAAAAGATGAGATGGGTAATATCATTCGCGAAGCGCTGCAAAGCGAAGGCATTGATGCGCCTTTTGAATTTGTGGTGACAACGCAATTCGGAAAATCCATTGCAGCAAGCAACCGCTTTAACGCGCAACTGATTCCCGCTTCGCACAAAGTGACGTTGTTTCCCAACGATTTATTTTCAGAGCATAACTATCTGCTCGTGCAGTTTCCTTCAAAAAGGAATTACATCATGAAAAATCTGGGTGTGATGTCGTTTTCTTCCATTGGTTTGATTCTGCTTGTCTCACTCTGTTTTGCTTATACGATTCACATTATTTTCCGGCAAAAGAAATTGTCGGATATGAAAACCGATTTCGTGAACAACATGACGCACGAGTTAAAAACGCCCATCTCAACGATTTCACTCGCAAGCGAAATGTTGCGCGACAACCGCGTTGCTTCCGACCCTGACAGAATTTTGCGCTATGCCGGAGTAATTCATGAAGAAAATAAACGACTCGGCAGCCATGTAGAGAAAGTGTTGCAGATGGCGGTGATTGAGCGTGGCGAGCATAAGTTGAAGTTATCGTTAGTGAATTTGCATGAGCTTGTGCAAAAGGCGATTCAAAAGATGACGTTGCAACTGGAAGAAAAAAGCGGTGCGCTGCAAACAGACTTCACAGCGCGTTATCCTGAAGCGCAGGTGGATGAAGCGCATTTCATAAACATCATTACCAACTTGCTGGACAACGCGATTAAATATTCAAACGAAAAACCGGAAATAATCGTCTCAACACGCGACCAAACTGGTGGTGTGCTTATCAGTGTTTCTGATAAAGGAATCGGCATGAGCAAAGACGCGCAAAAACGCATCTTTGAAAAATTTTATCGTGTGCCCACCGGCAACGTGCATAATGTGAAAGGCTTCGGTTTGGGATTGAGCTACGTGAAGGCGATGGTGGAAGCGCATAGCGGCAACGTGAAATTCCGCAGCGAATTAAATAAAGGCACGACATTTGAAATATTCATTCCACACTCAAATCAAACAAATGAAAACTGAAGACAGAGCCAGCGTATTGTTGCTTGAAGACGACCCGAACCTCGGGTTCGTGTTGCGCGAATTTTTGGAACACAAAGATTTTGTCGTCACCCTGAAAGAAGATGGCGAGCAGGGATTAAAAGCATTCAACAATAAACCATTCGACATCTGTGTAGTGGATATTATGATGCCCAAGATGGACGGCTTTACCTTCACGAAACACGTGCGGAAAACCGACCAGGCTACACCAATCATTTTTCTCACGGCAAAATCCATGAAGGAAGATAAAATCGAAGGGTTCAAAGTGGGCGGTGATGATTATCTCACCAAGCCATTCAGCATGGAAGAGTTGGAAGCGCGCATTGAGGCGGTGCTGAAGCGCACGGGCAAAGGGAAAAAAGAAGAGCCTGCAAAAAATACGTTCACCATCGGGAAATACACGTTCGATTATCCGACACAAAAACTGACGCTGAAAGGAAGCGAAGCGCAAAAGCTCACTACCAAAGAAGCAGACCTTTTACGCTTACTCTGCCTCAACGCAAATCAGGTGCTTGAGCGTGAAATTGCCTTGAAACTCGTGTGGGGCAATGACAGCTACTTCACAGGCAGAAGCATGGATGTTTACATCACCAAGCTGCGCAAGTTTTTAAAAGACGACACGAACATTGAAATCGTGAATGTGCATGGCACGGGTTATAAATTGCGCGTAGGTTAATCGGATTTCTCCCGAACTCCTTCCCGAATCTTTCTTATCTTGACGTTTCGCTTTAATGCAAGCGATAATGTAATTCTTTCAATCTCTGAATATGGATTTATCCTCTGCGCGAACCGATGAAACTCCTAAAGAGCCTACGCACTATCGCGAATCTTTCAAAAAAGAATTAGAAAAACTCAACGCTAAACAACGGGAAGCAGTTGAAACAATTGAAGGACCCGTTTTAGTAATTGCGGGACCCGGCACGGGCAAAACGCAAATCCTCGCAGCGCGCATCGGTTACATTTTAGAAAATGCAGACGCGCGTCCTGAAAATATTTTGTGTCTCACTTACACCGATGCAGGCGCGATAGCCATGCGCAAAAGGTTATTACAGTTTATCGGTCCCGATGCTTACAGACTCACGATCAATACGTTTCATGCTTTTTGTAACAACATCATTCAGGATAATCTTGACATCTTCGGCATTCATGATTTGGAATTGATTTCCGATTTGGAAGCGAACGCGCTTATCCGCAAAATGATAGATGATTTTCCATTGGAACATCCGCTCAAGCGTATCACCGGAGATGCGTATTATGAGCGCAGACGCATGCGCGCATTATTTTCTTTAATGAAAAAAGAAGGATGGGATGCGGAATTTATTTGCGGCAAAGCCGATGAATATTTGTTTTCGCTTTCTGAACGTGAAGAGTTTCAATACAAAAGAGCCAACAAAGTAAAAGGGATTCAAAAGGGCGACCCGAAAAAAGATGCTATCAAAAAGGCAACCGAACAAATGGAGCAGTTAAAAGCTGCCGCGCATTCATTCACACAATTCAGAGAGCAATTAGAGAAAGCAAGGCGCTATGATTTTGATGATATGCTGCTGTGGGTGCATGATGCTTTTAATAAACATCCCGACTTGCTGCTCACCTGCCAGGAACGCTATCAGTATGTGATGGTGGATGAATATCAGGATACCAACGGAATTCAAAACCAACTGCTGCATCAGCTTATCGGGTATTGGGAAACTCCAAACGTGTTTGTAGTGGGCGATGACGACCAATCTATCTATCGCTTTCAGGGCGCGAGCGTGGAAAATATTTTACAGTTTAAAAATGAATTTCAGGAAAGCGCAAACGTGGTTGTGATTACAGAAAACTATCGTTCCACGCAGCATATTCTTGACGCGGCAAAAGCGCTGATTGAAAACAACCGTGAGCGGCTCATTACTGCAATTCCGGGATTAAGCAAAAATCTTCTTGCGAAGGGAGAAAATGCCGCGCTTGATTTTCAGCCGGAAATCAGGGAATATGCCAGTATCGCTTATGAAACTGCGCATGTTGCAAAAGAAATCATTGCGCGAAAAGAACAAGGCGTGAATCTGGCAAACATTGCAGTGATTTACCGCAAGCACCGGCAGGCTGAAGACCTCGCTAAATTTTTGGAAGAGCACAACATTCCGGTGAATCTCAGGCGCAGAGCCAATGTGTTAGATACTCCTCTCGTAACGCAAATCATAACAATCCTGCGCTACATTGACGCGGAAACACAATACCCGCACAGCGGAGAATATTTGCTGTTTGACATATTGCATTTCAACATTTTCGGCATTAACGCGCTCGTGATTGCCCGCATGGCGCTTGATATGAAATCAAAACGCAACCTTACGTGGCGCGAAGAAATCAGCAGGGTTGGCGGGAAAATAAAAAATGAATTGTTTGAAGAAACGGACAATCGCGTGTGGCGCAACATGAAAAAGTTGAGTGATGATTTAGAATATTGGATTCATGAATCGAAAAATATCACCGTGCAGCAACTGCTGGAAAAAATCGTTACACGCGGTGGCGTGTTGCGCTACATCATGCAGTCGTCCGACAAGTTGTGGCTAATGCAGGAACTCACTTCGTTTTTTGATTTCGTAAAAAGCGAGAGCGCGAAAAATCCGCGCATCACGATTGCGCGCATCGCGGAAACCATTCGCATGATGCAGCAAGATGAAATTGAATTGCCCGTAAATAAAATTTCTTACAATGAGCAAGGCGTGAATCTCGTGACTGCTCATGCTTCAAAAGGATTGGAATTTGATGAGGTCTTTTTATTCGGCTGCACAAAAGACGCGTGGGAAAAAGGCGCGATGAGCAGCGGTTACAAGTTGCCCGACAATCTTGTAACACAGATTGCGACTGATGGCGATGAGATGGAGGAATCCAGACGCTTGTTTTATGTCGCGCTCACGCGCGCAAAGCAACGCCTTTACATCAGCTATCACACTGCGGATAATAAAATGAATCCGCAGGAGAAGTGCCGCTTTGTGGCAGAAATTAGTTCAGCAACTGGAATTACCGAGCGAAGAATTGAACTGCCTGATGATGATCTGGTGGATTTTCATGAATTGATGTTGCAGGAACCAGCGCCTCCTGTTCTTGAGCTAATCGAAGAATCATGGTTGCGCAAATCATTGGAAAATTATTCGCTCAGCGTAACGCACCTTAATGAATATCTGCGCTGCCCGTTGAGCTTTTATTTCAAATACGTGCTAAAGGTGCCCACTGCAAAAAATGAGCATCTCGCTTTCGGCACTGCAGTGCATTATGCGCTGGAGCAGTTGTTCCGCAAAATGACAACCGCCAATAAAACATTTCCTGACGCTGATGAATTTGCGGGTGATTTTGAACGCTCGATGCACTGGCAGGCGGAAGCATTCACTGCCGAACAATTTAAGCGGAGACTTGAATATGGAAAAGAAATCCTGCCAGCCTATTACAAGCAATATGTCAACTCGTGGAATAAAGTGATTTCTCCCGAAAGAAATATTCGCACCGTTGCGGTAAACGGAGTTCCTTTAAATGGAAAATTGGACAAGATTGAGTTTGAAGGAAAACTTGTGAACGTGGTGGATTACAAAACAGGCGACCCGAAAAATGCGAAAAAGAAACTCATCCCGCAGGAAGGCGACTACTGGCGACAAGCGGTGTTCTATCGCATTTTAATTGACAACGACCGCACAACAGACTGGCAGTTTGCTTCTGCTGAAATTGATTTTGTGCAGCCCGATAAGGAAGGGAAGTTTTCAAAAACACGCATCCCCGTTACGGATGCCGATGTAGAAATTGTGACTGGTGAAATCACGCGCGTTTACAACAGCATCATGAATCTTGAATTCAAAAACGGATGCAACGATAAAGATTGTGACTGGTGCAATTTTGTGAAGTCGCGGTATCAGAGTGTGCCGGAAGGCGAGGAAGTTGATTGATTTGCTGATTCGTAACAAATTCAGTAAAAAAGTTTTATACTACGCAATATCTCAAAAGCTCCTCCGTTCTTTCACCGCTTTTCCCCCTAAGTCGTTCTCTTCCCCAAAGATTTGCCCTGCCCGCTAAGGTTATTTAATCACGCATTAAACAACCAATCTATGTCCATTCCCAAACAACCGCGCCAGCAGATGATTAACATCATGTACCTGGCATTAACCGCTCTTTTAGCATTGAATGTTTCCAGCGAAGTGCTGAACGCATTCAAACTTATCAATGACAAGCTCAATGTTTCAAATGAAGCAGCCGAAGCGAAAACCGCCTCGCTGATGGGCATGTTCCAGTCGAAGTATAACAGCAACGCGGCAAAGACAAAACCGTACCTCGCTGATGCGGTGCTTGCGCGCAACATGGTGCATGATTTTTATACCTACACGGAGCAATTAAAAACGCAATTGATTGAAGAAAGCGGTGGCGTGGCACAGGGAAAAATCAGCGGTTCAAAAAATACGGACGTTACTACGCGCATTATGATTGAGCGCGAAAGCGGCATCGAACTGGAGAGAAAAATAAATGAGTTGCGCGAAAAATTATTTTCACTGCCGATGCTTGCTGGGCTAACGACTGAAGCAAGGACAAGATTAGAAAGAGAAATTTCGCTGAGTACAAGTTATGATGTGCTGGAAGCAGAGAAGCTGGACAAAAAGAGCTGGGCGAATTACAACTTTGAACGAGTGCCGGTGATTGCAGCAGTTACGATGCTTGCAAAGTTGCAAGGCGATGCGAAAGATGCGGAATCGCGCATCCTTGAGCAACTCTATAAAGGAGTGGATGCCGGTTCTTATGCGTTTGAACAACTTTCTGCAAAAGTGATTGCGCCAAACAATTATGTGCTTGCCAACCGCCAGCAGTTCAATGCGAATATTTTTTTTGCAGCCACCAGTAAGACACAGGAGGTGGAGGTGTTCGTGGGAAAATTTAATAACGGAATCCCTCTGCGCGATGCAAACGGAAAATTATTTAATCAAGTGGAGGATTTCCCGCTTCAGGATGGGTTTACGCAATTAGAAGTGAAAGATGGAGTTGCGCAATACAATGAGTTGCCTGACAGAGCAGGCGACCAGTATCGTGAGGGAGTAATCAAAATCAAAAATCCGGAAGGCACTGGCTTCAATTATTATCCTTTTGAAGTGAACTACAAAGCCGCGCAGCCTACGGCAATTGTTTCACCCGATAAAATCAATCTGTTGTATGCAGGAATTGAAAATCCTTTATCAGTTTCCGTGCCCGGATACCCAGCCGAACGGGTGCGTGCATATCTTATCTCAGGAAACGGTACCATTAACGGTGCAAACGGAGAGTATTCAGTGAAAATGAATAATGTCGGGCGTGCAAAAATCAAAGTCAATGTTGTGATGGAAGATGGGAAAGAAACAGAAATGGGTATTTCGGAATTCAGAGTGAAACGCACACCTACGCCAACAGCGCAGGTGCTGGGTTATGAAGGCGGCCCAATAGACATCGCAACATTTAAAGTAGCAAAGGAACTGAAGACAGTACTGAAAGATTTTGAATTTGAAGGTGTGCATTACAAAGTTGTCGGCTATCGCATGACGCGTGAACACAAGGGCGAAGTGAATGATGGTGATGCAACAACTTCTGTATTTACCCCAAAGATGCTGGAATTGGTTGCTGCCGCGCAACGCGGTGACCGCTACTATTTTGAATATATCAAAGCGGAAGGACCCGATAAGATTGTACGCAATGTTCCGGAAATTTCATTCAAAATAAAATAAAAAATTCTTTTACTTCTGGGGGAAGTTAGGATGTGCTTTTATTCGGGCGACCTGCCGGATATGATGTGCCACATGCTCCTGCATGAAGGACATCGTTTGGTAAATATTGAACTTGCCGGAAAGCGGGTGTTTGAAAATCAGTTTCTCTGCATCAGCAGGATTCAGTTGGTCGAGGATTTTTGCAAACCCGCTGCGCGTTTCGTTCCATTGCTTGCGCAGATTTTCAAAAATGTACACTTCCTCTTGCGTGGGCATTGCCGCTTTTGGCGCTTTGAATTTGAACGGTGATTTTAAAAACGAATTCAGCACGACAGAGCGCACTTTCGCCTGAAAGCCTGCTTTCTCAACGGTTGCGATACCCTGCATTTTTTTCAGCATGTATTTCACCACATTGGTTTCAGAAAAAAGCAGATGATTCACCACTTGCAAAATGCTCCACGCATCGGGCGAAGGTTTGAAGTTTTGCTGCGCGTGTGAAAGTTTTGCTATTTCATCAAGCAGATTCTTACGCTGCTCTTCAATGCTTTTGAATTGTTTCTCAACGGGGACTATCATGGTGAAAAGATAGAAAATTGAAGTGAGAGTTTTTCATTTCGGCTTATGCCGGAATGAATACGGCATGACAGAGAAATTACTGATACTTTGCCCTGAATTTGCGATAGAGTATTTTATGCAAGTCGTCCAAATCAAGTTGTCTACCTTGAATGAAAGCGTGTTCGATATTACTTGTGCGCATATCAAGCGCATCGCCAGTTGAAACGATGAGTGTTGCATCTTTCCCGACTTTAATTGTTCCCACTGATTTTTCCAATCCAAGAATTTTTGCAGGGCTGCTCGTGATAGAAGCTAAGGCTTCTTCTTTTGTTAATCCATGCGCCACCGCATTTCCAGCAACAAAGGGCAGCGAGCGCACCCCCCAGTTGCCATCCATGCTGATGCAAAATTCCACTCCGGCTTGTTTCAGCAAAGCGGGAAGTTTGTACATTAAATCAATATCATCGTCTTGCTTTACGGGGAGTTCGTGCAGGGATTGTAAAATTACAGGGATGTTGTTCTCTTTCAAATAGTCAGCCACGCGCCACGCATCTCTTCCACCAACAAGTGTGATTTTCAAACTTTGCTGTTTGCTGAAATCTATTGCTTCCAAAATTTCAGTTGCTTCATTTACATGCACGAATAACTTTTTCTCGTTTGAAAACAATCCCTTCACCGCTTCAAGCCGCTGGTTGATTTCCTGCGGAGTTGTTGTTGAGTAGGGTTTCGCCTCTATGAAAAAATCGCGCAGCGCGTCAACTTCCTTGGCGTAGTTGTCATTCATTTTTATTCCGCCCGGTTCTGCCCACCAGCCAGTCTGCGAAAATTTAGACGGCCAATTCAGATGAATGCCGATGTCGGTTTTGTAGGCGGCATCTTCCCAGTTCCATGCATCCAACTGAACAACGGATGAAGTGCCGGAGATGCGTCCGCCTCGCGGTGTTATCTGTGCAAGCAGAATTCCATTTGAGCGCACGGTGGGAATAATCTTTGAATCGGTATTGTATGCGATAATGGTTCGCGCATTCGGATTCAACTCGCCCGTTTCATTGAAGTCAAGGGTTGCGCGAACAGCTTCAATTTCTGATAAGCCGATGGTAGTATTTGCAGCAATGAATCCGGGATAAATGTGCTTGCCGGTTGCATCAATGATTTTTGTGTTGTCATCAGGAATGAACTCGCCCGATGTTCCGACAAAAGAGATTTTCCCATTTTCAAACCGGATGAGGCTGTTTTCAATCACCTGTCCATTGCCGATGTGCGCGATGCCTCCGCGCAAAACGATTGGGTGGGATTGTGGAAGGGAGGGAGTTGGGATTTGAGCGAAAGAGTTTGTATCAGCAAAACTTGCTGTAAGGGTCAATAGAATTTTTAAAAGATTGTTTTTCAATAGACTAATTTTTCTGACGTAGAAATTCTTTAATTCGAAGGACTGCCTTCTCTAAACTTCGAGAGCTTTGTGAAGCTTCATTAAAATTCCAATGAAAGTGAATAAATTCCTCCATCCTTAAATTATAACCCGCTCCTACCTTCGATGTTCCTTCCGGAATAATGTCTTCCCGAATTCCTTTCTTTCTTGATTTTCTGGCGAGGTTTACAACAAATTCTTTCGGGTCGCTCAGTTGCTCAACATAAAGAGGAATCTTGTTTACAGGAACACCGAAAAACTTTGCAAAATTTTTTCTATCTGCTAAAAGCCATGCCTCAGCTTCACGCACTGCAATACGAAATAATAATTTATCAGACAGTTGAAAATCTATCCACTTGCTAATAAGTTCAGGAGCACAGGTAATATTATCTAAATCTGTGATTATAAAATGAGGAAGAACATGTGAAACTGCATTAAAACCTTTCATTCTTAAGCGTATGTAAGAATTGCCCTGACCTCCCAATGAATTGAGTAAATCAAGTTCTGGTCTGAGAGTGCTGAACAGTTTGAAAACAATTCTTTCTTGAACCAGATCTTCAACTACCGGCTGAACCTGCATAATTATTCAAAGAGTATTAGTTGTTGAATATTCTTTGGCGAGGTGCGTTTCAGAAGGATATCACCTATCGGCTGCCCGGCTAACAAATATGCCTTTACATCAGGTAGGGATGCAGATGAAATTATTTTGCTCCCTTCTTCTCCTTCCACCATCACTAATAAGATTTCCTCTGCGCTTATTCCTGTATTATTTAGCAGTTCTTGACTATGTGTTGTTACAATAACCTGTCGTTTCCCTGTTTTCTTTTTTTGCAGTTTCCAAATTACATCTGCAAGCCTGACAATAACTGCACTATGTAAGGATAACTCTGGCTCTTCAAGAAGTATTGGTTTGGTGCCATCTTGCAGTGCCCAAAACAAGCCAATGAATCGCAATGTGCCATCTGAAAAATGTTTTTCCCGTTGTTTTACTCCCTTCCCTCTCCATTGCTTGAATGTTGCCTCAAAATGGGGAATGCCTAATTCATCTGGTTCAAACTCTAATTTTTCAAGATTTGGAAGAGCTGACCTCAATGCCGTTTCTATCCGCTTTAAATACGCTTTCCGAGTTAATTTATTGAGGGAAGATATTCTATCCAAAAAATCTCTGCCGTAATAATCTTCTCCTTTACTTGTTTTCAAAAAAGATTTAGGGTCTCTTACCAATTGAGGTATCAGGTGCAAATAAGATATTTCACTAAGTAACTCAATAAAACTTCTGAATTTTTCATTGATAGACGCCTGTTCAATAGATGTAAACTCTAGCAAGTAGTCACTTTCCTTTTTTTCATTGGGTCTATCTATGCAAATTTCTCCCGTAATTAAATTTTCCAGGTACTCCTTCTTTACTACTGCTTTTAAATCTGCAATACCTCCTCCAGTTTGGTTGAAAGTAAGTTCATAGTACCACTCTGCTTTATCTTCATTATTAGTCACTTCAACACCTACCGTAATATCCGGATTACTTCTTGCTGCGACACATCTAATTTTTGATACGCCATCTCTGATTCCAACAGCTTCCTGTAAGCTTCCTCCTTGCCTGACAATATCTCTCAGAAACCGGAGGGCATCTAAAAAATTACTTTTCCCAGATGCATTAGGTCCTACAATGAAAACCCGGTAGCGTAATTCTACATTAGCCTCTTTGAAATTCTTCCAGTTAATAAGTTTTAGTCGTGAAATTCTCATATTTGAACTACAGAAATTCTACCTTAAAGATACAGTAACAAATAATGTCAACTCGGCTATTCATCATACCCCTCCATTGTTTCGCAATGCCAAATCTTGTCCATTGTTCCCGCAGGCTTCTGCGTTTTCTCACCCGCCTTCTTTGCTGCAAGCATTTTTTGAATCAATAGTGCCCGCTCCGTGGCAATCTCTTTGCGCATTGTTTCGTCTTTCTTCAAATCATAAAAACAAATTCCGTCCACAAAAGTCATTTCAGCGCGAGCATAAACAGACAAAGGATTATCCGACCACATTACTACATCCGCATCTTTACCAACTTTGATACTTCCCATGCGCTCATCAATGTGCAGCATCTTCGCGGGATTCAGCGTGACGAGTTTCCATGCTTCCTCCTCGGTAAGTCCGCCATACTTAATACACTTTGCAGCTTCCTGATTTAATCTTCTTCCCATTTCCGCATCATCAGAATTGATTGCTGTGTTCACGCCTGCTTTGGTAAGGATTGCCGCGTTGTAAGGAATCGCTTCAAGCACTTCGTATTTATATGCCCACCAATCGGCAAACGAAGATGCGCTCACTCCGTGCGCTTTCATTTTGTCGGCAAGTTTGTAGCCTTCCAGAATATGTGTGAACGTATTCACGCGAAATCCAAACCGCTCTGCCACGTGCATTAGCATATTGATTTCCGACTGCACGTAAGAGTGGCACGTAATAAATCTTTCTTTCTTTAAAATTTGCAGTAGAATTTCCATTTCCAAATCTCTGCGTGGCGCAACAGTGGTCAGCTTTTCTTTGCTTGAAAGTTTTGTAAACGCTGTCTGCTTTTTTTCATATTCCTGCGCGCGTGTAAAATGGTCAATATACACTTGTTCAACGCCCATGCGTGTTTGCGGGTAACGCTGATATGGTTGTTCCCAGTTGGAGCGTTTCACGTTTTCACCAAGCGCGAACTTGATGAAGCGCGGAGCGTTTTCCAATTTCATTTTTTCGGGAGCAAATCCCCAACGCAATTTGATGATTTGCGACTGCCCGCCAATCGGGTTTGCAGAGCCATGCAGCAACTGCGCAGCAATTACACCACCCGCCAACTGTCTGTAAATATTGATGTCTTCCGAATTTACCACATCACCGATGCTCACTTCGGCAGAACTGGCATGTGAGCCTTCATTCACACCGCGACTGATGGCAATGTGCGAATGTTCATCAATGATGCCTGATGTAAGGTGCTTGCCCGTTCCGTCAACAACACGCGCATTTGTTTCTGAGAGGTTTTTTCCGACCGCTGCAATTTTTCCATTCTTTATTAAAATATCTGCATTTGTAAGAATGCCGTCTTTTTCATTCGTCCAAACAGTCGCGTTTTTTATCAAAACGGTTTCTTGTTTCGGAGTTTCGCTGTAGCCGTAAGCGACAAACGGGTAAATGATTTTTCCAACGGGCGGAATCGAATCACGCTTCTCCTCTTTCTTCTCTTCTTTTTGATCGAGCGCTTTGTTAAAACGCGCTTCCCAATTCACCCAAGCGCCATCGCTGAGTTGTCCTTTGCCCGACCACTTTTCTTTTTCTATTAACCCACTGAGTCGAACAGCTTCATTCACTTTTTTATCAGCAGAAAGATTGAATGAAAGAGAAACGATATTATCAACGCGTGAGAATTGCACGTCAGCTTTCACCGTGTCCTGCAATTGAACGGATGCTTTTGTTTTGAAAGGACTTCCTTCAATTGTCAGCGAATATGTTTTACCTGAAAAATTCAACTTGTAAACGCCATCAATGTTTTCAAGGTTGGAATGATCAATCGCATACTTCTTTCCCTGAATCCAGTTTTCAGTAATGCGCGTGTTGTCATCAAACAATTTTCCGGTGGTGATGATAAAGTTGGCGAGCTTGTTTTTTTCAAGCGCACCAAGTTCATTTTGCGCGTTCACCATTTTTGCAGGCGTAAACGTGAGCGCTTTTAATGCTGCATCTTCGGGCAATCCGTTTTTAATTGCTTTGTAGATGTTGGCGAGGAAAACATTTTTTTCTTTCAGTCCGGTTGTAGTAAAAGCAAATTCGACTCCCGCATTGTTCAGTAGCGCAGCATTCGCGGGCGCAAGTTCCCAATGCTTCATGTCGGAAAGATTAAGTTGTAACGCATCAAACGGATTTGCGACATCGAATGCATCAGGGAAATTCACAGGCAGAATCAAACTCGCCTGTGTTGCTTTCACATCATTCAATCGCTTGTATTCATCGCCTGCTCCTTTCAAAATGTATTGCGCACCAAATTCATCGCCCACTTTATCAGCCCGCAGAAGTGAGAACACATCATTCACTTCAAATATTTTCGGAAGCGCCTGTAATTGATTCCACGCTTCAAGCGAAAGATTGTAATCCGCTTTGCCGTTCATCGAAGCGTACCATTGCGCATCCAAATAAGTTTGGCGCAGCAACGCAATTGCACCCATCAGCGAAGTGGGATAATCCTGTTGCGAGCTGCCTTTGTCAAATGAAAAGTGCGCAGAGCAAACACCACGCACCGTTTCTTCATTTTCTTTTTTACTTCCGAGCGTAACTAATGCTCCTGAACCACGAGCAATGCCGTCTTTTTGATGCGTAAGCACAGCGCCAAATCCGAGTTTGCGCAGTTCGTCTGCTGCTTTGTCATCTGCTTTGAAAAGTTCATTCGCACTGATTTCCGGCTTGATGGCTTCGTTCCATCCGAACGCGCCTTTCTTTGATGTTTCAAATCCTTTTTTCCAAAAATCACCTTCCGGCTTTTTCGCAGGCGGCACTCCGTAATCGGAATATAAATCAATGAATGAAGGATAAATATGCATTCCCTTCAAATCGAAAACAACCGCATCATTCGGAAGCGCAACCGCATTTCCAATGGCAACAATTTTTCCTTTCTGAATCAGCAGCGTGGAATTTTCAAGCGTGTTTCTGTAATCGGTATGGATAGTGGCGTTGATGAACGCGAAGGTTTCCGCGCGCTCATCCGTGATGCCGTTCACAGGAAATGTTTCCTGCGAAATAGCGGGAAAGAAAGAAAGAAGAAAAAAGAACAACGCATTTACCCAACGTATGAAGAAAGTATGGCTACCTGATGCATGTTTTTTTGTGTGGGCGAATCGCATGGAGAGCCTAAATTCCGAAACTGTTCAGACATAATTAACTCAATCGAAAGAAATTTAGACGAAATATTGCCGGATGCGCAGCAATTTTCTCCTGAAACCGGATTTATTTGCGTTTGAAATAATTCTACCGACAGGTACAGTGATTACCTCCATCCTGTTATTTTTACCTCAAAATTTTTCACTTGAGTCAGCAAACCACACTTTTTGAAACCGAGTTGCTGAATGAGCCGAAACATTCAGGCAGCCTCATTATAGGCGCACGGAAGAAACAACTGTTAACAAAAGCGCAACAGACATTCAACAGACTGTCAAAGCAGGTTGAAAAACTGCAAAAAGAAATTGAATCGCAGGAGAAAGACTTTGATGCGTGTCTCGCCTTTTATGGCAGCGAAATTTATCCTGTTGAAAAAGAACTGGCGGATACTACAAAACAGTTGGTGAAACTCCTGCACCGCTTTTACCTTGACCGAAAACTGCTTTCAAAAAAAGAGAAGAAAGTCCTTAAAGAAATTCTCGCTAATGAACTGAAGTCCCTTTTTTCGCTTGAAAAAACTCCTCCTGATGACGAAGTGAAAACTATTTTCAAAAATGTGGAAGGCGTAGATTATGATAAAGCGGCAGAAGAAGATTTTAAGTTGATGAGAGAAGAAACGGAAGCAATGTTTGAAAGCATGGGGGTTGATTTTGACATGAGCGATGTAACGAGAGATTCTTTTGAGGAAGATATGGCGCGAAAGGCAAAAGAATTTCAGGAAAGAAGGAAAGCAGAACACGAAGAAGAAGCCAACAAAAAAGCTGCCCGCAACAAAACGGCAAAGCAATTAGAACGGGAAGCAAAAGAAAAGCAAAAAGAAGAAGCGCGGCAGCGTGGCATCAGCGTTATTTACCGGCAGTTGGTGAAAGCATTGCATCCCGACCTTGAGCGCGATGAAGCCCGGAAAGCAGAAAAAGGAGCGCTCATGCAGGAGGCGGTTGCCGCTTATGAGAAAAACGATTTGCACAGCCTGTTGCGACTTGAAATGCAGTGGCTCAATAAAGAGTCTGACCATTTAGACAGCCTGAGCAATGAGAAGATTGAAGTTTACATTCAGTTGCTGAAAGAACAAGCGGAGGAATTGAAACTGCAACGAGATATGGTAGGTGCGCATCCTAAATACCAGCCGCTGATGCGCGAACATTTCGGACTGTATCTCAAGCCTGCGAGCATGTTTACATTAAAGAACGAAAAAAAAGAACTTGAAAACGAAATCACCTCAAAGCAGGCAAGCATACGCGCATTGAACGGCAGTAATCCCGTTCAGGAAATTTCCGCAATTATTCATGAGTACAATACCGCTCCCTGAAATTTTAAATTCAATGATTTTGATTTGAATGACATCTGAAAGCTATAAATAGAGCGACCAGGCAACACTCTGGCGCTGTGAATTAAGGTAATGGAATGTGTTTAAATCAGAAGCATCGTGTTTTGTTTTTATGAATAAATCTATCTCCTTTCTTGATATAACCTCCGCCTACAGCGATGAAGGCGAGGGACAAGCAATCGCGCTGATTCACGGATTTTGTGAAGACAGTTCAGTGTGGGATGATTTCAAAAAAGATCTTTCAAAAAATTTTCGCGTCATCATTCCTGATTTGCCGGGATATGGCAACAGCGCATTACCGAAGCAACCGCTCACAATCGAATGGATGGCTGATTTCATTTACGCCATTCTTCAAAATGAAAACATCAGTAATCCCATCATTATCGGTCATTCGATGGGCGGATACATCACGTTGGCATTGGTGGAAAAGCATCCTGACTTTCCGCAGAAAATCGGGCTGTTTCATTCTCATGCTTTTGCAGATGATGAAGAAAAAAAGAAATTCAGACAAAAGGGTATTGAATTTGTGCAGAAAAACGGAGCGCGTGATTTTGTGAATGAATTAGTGCCGAATTTATTCGCTGAAAAATTTCGCGCGGAACACAAAGCAACGGTTGAGCTCCAGAAGATGAATGCCTTAGCATATCCCGCTGAAACAATTACATCGGGATTGAAAGCGATGATTCTTCGCTCGGACAAAACCCACGTACTGAAGGCATATAGAAAGCCCGTGCTGTTTATCTTGGGAAAAGAAGACAAGGCGATTCCTTACGGAAAAAGTTTGGAGCAATGCCAATATCCCGCAATCTCTTCTGTGCATTTTTTGGAGAATGTCGGGCACATGGGAATGCTGGAGGAACCGGAGAAAACTTTAGGAATCGTTCAGGAATTTATTAACTTAAATGTTGACGTTTGATAATAAGGGCTAAAGCCCTTTGAGGTTATTGTGAATCTTTTCCCCGACCTTTAGGTCGGGGAAACTAATTGCCCCGCCTTTTAAGGCGGGGTATAAAAATGAAAACGACTACATAGTTGAAGGGCTTTAGCCCTTAAAATATTGTTCGAGATAAAAAATGAGAAGCACGTTCATCATACTGTCAATTACATCAATGTTCGCATTGCGTTCATTTGCCGCGCACATCGTTGGCGGTGACATGTATTATGACTGCCTTGGAAACAACGATTACCGCATCACGCTGAAAGTTTACCGCGATTGCAATGCAAGCGGTCCGAATGTGGCGTGGTTTGATGAGCCTGCTTTTATTGGAGTATATGATGTATCGGGTGCATTGCTTTTTACCGAAAATGTATATCTCGAATTCGGCTCTCCTGTTAATATTCCCCCCGAAACACAAGACCCTTGCCTGCAAGCGCCTGCCAACGTGTGTGTGCATGTAGGTACATATTCTTTTGTAAGAAATTTACCGCCACAGGCAGGAGGGTATGATATTGTGTATGTACGCTGCTGCCGCAATGCCACGATTGCAAACATTCCCACACCAAATGATTATGGCGCGACTTACACCACGCATATTCCTGAAAGCGGTTGCAACAGCAGCCCGCGCTTCACAGATTTTCCTCCGATTGTGATTTGCGTGAATGCTCCAATTAACTTCGACCATTCCGCCACCGACCCCGATGGCGACCAGTTGGTATATTCATTATGTACGCCCTATTCAGGAGCAAGTTCATTAGACCCGCAACCTTCACCTGAATTATTTCTTTCGCCCTTTGTAAATGTGCCTTGGCTGAATCCTTTTAATGCGACAAATCCGATGGATGCTTCTCCTGTGGTTGCACTTGACGCGCAAACGGGATTACTCACGGGCACTCCTACGCGCACGGGACAGTTTGTTGTGGGCGTATGTGTGCAGGAATTTCGTAATGGGGTTTTTGTGGGTGAAACAAAACGTGACTTTCAATTCAATGTAACACTGTGTTCAACCGATGTGGAAGCAAAAATTCCGGTAGTGGACACGATAGGAGCCGGAACTTCAGGCACAGCGGGAGTTTTTATGTATCAGTGCCAGGGATTCTTTGTTCAGTTTATCAACCAAAGCAGAAATGGCGCTTTCTATCGCTGGGATTTTGGCGACCTGACGACAATTGCTGATACATCATTGCAGTTTCAGCCTTCTTATACCTATCCTGATTCGGGCGTGTATAAAGTAACGCTCATTGTAAATCCCGGTTTCAATTGCGCAGATACCACTGCTGTGCTGGTGAAAATCTATCCAACTTTTACTGCTGATTTTGATTTCGTATCCGGTTGCGCAGATGCGCCCGTAACATTTACAGACCAGACAGCAACCAGCTACGGCACGGTAAATTTTTGGTCGTGGAATTTTGGCGATGGTATTACTGCAAGCGCGCAAAACACTTCACATTTATATCAGCAGGGAGGAAATTTTGCGGTGACGCTCACCGCCAGGTCTGACAAAGGATGTAGTGATACGCAAACAAAAACAGTAGTCGTGCATCCGATGCCGCAGGCGGATTTTAGTTTTTCGCCTGTTTGTTTGAATACGCCCGTTACATTCAATGATTTAACAACGGTCACTTCAGGGAGCATCACCGGGCGTTCGTGGCTGTTTAATAATAACCCAATCAATTCAACTTCGACATTTACCCAAACATTCAACAACCTAAATACGTTTGATGTCACGCTCATTGCAAATTCCAATCAGGGATGCAGTGACACGGTGACAGAATCAGTCACGGTGCATCCGCTGCCCGTTGCTATTGTTCGTCCTGATACTGTGTTGTGTATTGGCGAGCAGGTGTTGCTTGCCGCATCGGGCGGTGAGGCATATCAATGGCAACCCACAACAGGATTAAATTCTGCTGCAACTGCAAATCCCATTTCAACGCCTGCCGCTACTACGATTTATGTTCTCACCATTACCGATGCGAATCAATGCGTTGATACTGATTCTGTAACAATCACTGTGAACCCGCTGCCAAATACCAACGCAGGCAACGACACGTACATCTGCGAAGGCGATTTTTATCAACTGAACGGAACAGGTGGCATCAGTTTCAGTTGGTCGCCCGGAAATGTGTTGAGCGATTCCACTCTATCGAACCCAACAGCAAGTATTGCCGACACAACTACTTTTACTTTAACTTCTTTCAATGTTTTCGGATGTAGAAATATTGACTCTGTTACAATTGCAGTTCAGCATCCCATTGGAATGACTGTTACACCCGCTCAGGATTTATGTGAAACAACCAGCGTAACGCTTTCTGCAACAGGCGGCATTTACTATTTGTGGTCGCCCGATGATGGATTAACCGACAACACGCTGCCTGATTACACCGTAGCGCCTTCCGCTTCCACCATCTACACCGTGATAGTTTCCAACGATTGCTTTGCCGACACCGGCTCGGTGGATGTTACGATTCGTCCGCTGCCCGCAGCGTATGCAGGCATTGATGACAGTATGATACGCGATGAATTTGTTTTTCTGAATGGCAGTGCAAACGGAATTACAAACTTATGGACGCCATCAGCAGGGCTGGAAGATTCTACTTCGCTGACAACACGCGCCAGCCCGTTTAACACTACGAATTACAGACTGACTGCCGTGAGTGAATATGGCTGCGTGAAAACAGATACCGTCACCATTTTTGTAGAAGTGGTGAATCTGCTCGTTGTGCCAACTGCTTTTTCGCCAAACAATGATGGCACGAATGATTTGTTCCGCATCTTGCGTGTGCTCAATGTGCAGCAGCTTTTAGATTTCAAAGTATTCAATCGTTGGGGGCAACTACTATTTGAAACCACCGACCTCAACCAAGGTTGGGACGGAACCTATAATGGCGTTACACAAGAATTGGGCGTGTATGCTTATGTTATCAGGGTGCTTAATCGCGATGGTGAAAAAATTGTGAAGGGCGGAAATGTGACGTTGGTGAAGTGATGCTCAACGCAGGGAAGAATGCAACAGCAATAACCTCCGTGCGTACACGTTACACGCACGAATGATGTAACTTTGACGCCCCTTAATACTGTGTATCGCAAACTGCTTTTTATAATCCTTATCACATTGCTCACTGCGGGTTGGAAACACACCCATGCGCAGGAGTTGGAATATGGTGGATGGGTAGGAGTAGCAAACTATTTTGGCGATCTCAACAGCAATGCAAGTTTTGAGTTTCTTGGTCCTGCGGGCGGCATGTTTTTTCGCTACAATTTGGGAACGCGCTTCGCCTTTAAGAACGGATTTAATTACGGCAAGGTGAGTTTTGAAGATGCCGTTTCCGAATTTACCTACCAGCAGTCGCGCAATCTTTCGTTCAAGAGCGACATCGTGGAGTTCAGCAGCCATGTGGAGTTCAATTTTTTCAAGTATGACCGCGAGAAGAAGCAACATTCCTTTACGCCCTATTTGTTGACGGGAATTTCTGTTTTTTATTTTAATCCAAAGGCGGAGTTTGAAGGCGACATCTATGCGTTGCAACCATTGGAAACGGAGGGTAAAAAATATTCCCGTATCAACTTTGCCATTCCTGTGGGCGGAGGTTTTAAATACAGTTTCACGCCCTATTGGACGCTTGGCTTGGAAGGAGGCTTCCGCAAAACATTTACCGATTATTTGGATGATGTGAGCGATGTATATCCGGGCTTGCTTGCGGGGAATGGCGACCCTTCGCTGGCAAACAGCCTGAGCGACCGATCGGGCGAAGTCACTGACCCGCCTATTGGCAAGCAGGGCAAGCAGCGCGGCTTTGAGGAGCGCAAAGACGGCTATATGTTTTTCGGTATCTCCATTTCCTATTCGCCTATCCGCATGAAATGCCCGAAGCCCTCGAAAATTCAGCCGTGGAAGTGATTGGTTGATTAGTCAGAAACCCCTGCCTCACAGGGATAACCGCAGGGTAAGCGTTGAGCCTTTTTATTAGATTTGCGGAAATTGTTACCCATTGAGCGAACTGAAGTCACAGATTGACTTGTCGAATCTTCCCGAGCATGTAGCCATCATTATGGATGGCAACGGGCGGTGGGCAAAGCGCAACGGCAGACCGCGCATCTTCGGACATCGCAATGGGGTGAAAACCGTGAAGCATATTGCAGAGGTGAGCGCAGAGTTGGGCATTAAACATCTTACGCTCTATGCATTTTCAAAAGAAAATTGGAGTCGCCCGAAAGCAGAAGTGATTGCGCTGATGGAATTGTTGGTGCATACGATTAAGGGCGAAACGAAAACGCTGATGAAGAACGACATCAGGCTGAAGGCAATCGGGAATCTTCATGCGCTGCCTAAGCGTTGTCAGGAACAGTTGCAGGAAGCAATTGACATGACTTCAGGCAACAAACGCATGGATTTAATTCTTGCGTTGAGTTACAGTTCGCGCTGGGAAATTACAGAAGCATGCAAGAAAATGGCTGCGGATGCGTTGGAGGGCAGTCTGCAACCTGACGAAATCAACGAAGAGTTATTTTCAACCTATTTGAGTACGAAACATTATCCCGACCCGGAGTTGCTCATCCGCACAAGCGGGGAGCAGCGCATCAGCAATTTCTTGCTGTGGCAGATAGCGTATGCGGAATTGTATTTCACAGAAACGCTCTGGCCTGATTTCAAAGCCGATGATTTATATCAGGCGATTATCAGTTATCAGCAGCGCGAAAGGCGCTTTGGCAAAATCAGTGAACAAATAAAAGTAGGATGAACAAATTCAGGAAAGCCGCTCTGCGCGTATCGTTCATCTTGTGCGGTATTTTCTTTTTTGCAAACAGCAGCTACGCACAAAAACAAGCTAATTACGCAGCCCCCGGAGATTATGGTATCGGAGGAATCACTGTGAGCGGCACCCAATATCTCGATCAGGATATTTTAATTTCTTTAACGGGATTGAGAGTGGGGCAAAAAATTTCGATTCCCGGTGATGCTATTTCCAACGCTATAAAAAATCTTTGGGACCAAGGTTTCTTTACAGATGTGAAAGTGTATATCACAAAAACAATCGGCAGCACGGCATTCTTGGAAATCGCTGTGAAAGAGCGTCCGCGCTTGTCGCGCTTCACGCTCAATGGAATTAAGAAAGGCGAAGCCGATGACATCCGCGAGAAAATAAAACTTACCAAAGGAAGAGTGGTGAATGAAAACATGAAACTCACTACTGCAAACACGATTAAGAATTTTTACAAAGAAAAAGGGTATCTCAACAGCGTGATTACAATACGTGAAAAACAAGATACGCTGCTTTCAAACAGCGTGATGCTGGATATTGATATTAATAAAGGCGCCAAAGTGAAAATTGAAAGCATCAACATTGCAGGAACTGAAATTATCAGCAGGAAGAAGATAAAGAAGCTGATGAAGGAAACGCATGAAAAGGTAAAATTTGATGTGAAGGGAATGCTTGATAAGGAGAATATAAAGGGCGCTATTCCCGACAGTGTCTCCGCTCTTGATATTGCAGGGAATTTTGCCCCGTCAAGAGCTTATAAATACACCACAGATTATACCAACCTTAACATTTTCAAAGGCTCGAAATTCTTGAGAAAGGAATACGAAAATGATAAGGACAACATCATCGCTTACTATAACGAGAAAGGTTACCGCGATGCCTATATCGCGCATGACTCGGTTTACATGCACGGAAAAAATCTGAGAATTGATTTGGTGATTGACGAAGGCAATCAATACTACTTTAGAAATATCACTTGGACGGGTAACACAAAGTATCCCTCCCTGATGTTGGACGCCATTCTCAACATCAAGAAAGGCGAAGTGTATAATCAAAAACTGCTGGATGAGCGGTTGTTCATGAGCCAAAACGGAAATGATGTCAGTTCACTTTACATGGATGACGGCTATCTCTTTTTTCAAATCACGCCCGCTGAAATCACAGTGGAAAATGATTCGATTGATATAGAAATACGCATCTATGAAGGACCGCAGGCAACAATCAATGAAATCCGCATCTACGGCAACACAAAAACAAAAGAGCACGTGATTCGCAGAGAGTTGAGAACATTGCCGGGTAACAAATTCAGCCGCTCAGACCTTATTCGTTCACAGCGCGAAATTGTGAACCTCGGCTACTTTGATCCGGAACAGTTGCAGGTAATACCGATTCCCGATCCGGCAAAAGGAACAGTGGATATTGAATATCATGTGGTAGAAAAACCTTCAGACCAATTGGAGCTTTCCGCAGGGTGGGGCGGCAGAGGACGCGGTATAGTGGGCAGTTTGGGCATTACGTTCACTAATTTTTCCATTCAGAATATTTTCAAAAAAGGCACGTGGTCGCCACTGCCTTCCGGTGACGGGCAACGCTTGTCCTTGCGCGTTCAAACGAACGGAAAAGTTTATCAGGCTTACAATATGTCTTTCACCGAGCCATGGTTAGGCGGCAAAAAGCCAAACTCCTTTACATTGAGCTATTATCACACGCGCTTTGCAGACCTTAACTCAAATAGACAAATAGACGGTCAGCAAATTACAAACGGAGCGTCTATCGGTTTTGGGATGCGACTAAAAAAGCCTGACGATTGGTTCACATTGCAATACGGACTTACTTATGAGCGCTTTGACTTGCGCGACTGGGCATCTTCAAATTTTATTTTGGATGATGGAGTTTCCAATAACCTGAGTGCAAATGTTACGTTTGGAAGATTTTCCGCGCGTAGTGATGTAAGCCAAATATTTCCGACAACCGGCTCGAATATTTCTATTTCACTCAGTATCACGCCTCCTTATTCATTGTTCAGAGGCGGCAATTTTTTATCAAACAGTTTAGAAACGATTACGGACGAAGAAAAATACAAGTGGATTGAGTACCATAAGTGGAGGTTTAATGCAGAGTGGTTTTTACCCCTGACGCGCAGCAAAAAATTCCCGTTGGTGTTGCGCTTTTCAGCAAAGTTTGGTTTCCTTGGAAAATACAATGACAAAATCGGCTATTCGCCTTACGAAAGATTTGAAGTGGGTGGTGATGGTATTTCTAATGTGCAGTTTTATGGCAGAGATATTATTTCACTGCGTGGTTATGAAGTAGCCGAAGTCACTCCGTCAGGCGCAGGCGCACCATTTTTTAATAAGCTCACGATGGAGTTGCGGTTTCCTTTCTCACTTAATCCTTCTGCGACAATTTATGGTCTGGCATTCATGGAAGGAGGAAATACATGGATGGATATAAAAGATTTTAATCCCTTTGACATGAAACGCGCTGCCGGCTTGGGTGTGCGCATCTTTCTACCCATGTTTGGTATGTTGGGATTTGACTATGGCATAGGATTTGACAAAAATGCACCTAAAGGTTCAAGCGCGGGAGATTACCTGAGCAACTACGGAAAGTTCAGCATCATCCTCGGGTTTGAGCCGGAATAAAAACAAAACACCATGAAAAAATTATTTACCACTCTATTCCTGTTAGCCGCCTTCACTTTCACGTACGCCCAAAAGTTTGTTTATGTGGATACCGAATATATCCTCAATAACATTCCTGAGTACAAGCAGGCGCAAAAAAAATTGGACGAAACCTCTGAAGCATGGAGAGCGGAGATTGACAAAAAATACAAAGAGATTGATGACCTCTATCGCGCCTATCAGGCTGAGCAAATCCTGATGCCCGAAGACATGAAGGTGAAAAAGCAGGCGGAAATCGAAAACAAAGAAAAAGCGGTGAAGGATTATCAAAAGCAAAAATTCGGCTACGAAGGTGAGTTGTTTGCGAAAAAGCAGGAATTAGTAAAGCCAATTCAGGATAAGATTTACAACGAAATTCAAAAAATGGCTACCGAAAAGGTGTATGATTTCGTGTTTGACAAATCAAGCGGGGTGAGCATGTTGTTCGCCAGCCCCAAGTACAACAAAAGCGATGATGTGTTGCGCGCAATGGGTTACTCGCCCTCTGCATCGAAACCGGCTCCCAAGGCAGAATAATTAGTATCTTTGACGCTCTAAAAAATTAAAAATGAAAATTATTTTAAACGTATTGACAGCCCTTTTTCTTACTGCTATGACGATTCCGGCACAGGCGCAAACGCTCAAGCTGGGTCACGTAAACATTACTAAAGTGCTTGAAGCGATGCCGGGCTATAAGGCTGCTGAGAAAAAATTGCAGGAATTTGCAATGCAGTTGCAGGAAACTGTGGGGAAGATGGAAAAGGAATACGCTCAGAAAGTGCAGGATTATTATGACCAGGAAAAAGATATGCTGCCTGCAATTAAAGAAATCAAGCAGAGGGAAATTACCGACCTTGAATCAAGAATTGTAAAACTTCAGGGTTCATCTGAAGAACAGCTTGGTCAAAAACAAGTGGAGTTGCTCAAGCCGCTTGAAGAGCAGGTGATGGCTGCAATCAAAGGTGTCGCTACCGACAAAGGCTTCTCTTATATTTTTGACGCAAGCGTTGGAAGCAATCTTCTTTACTATCCGCCCACTGATGACGTTACCGATATGGTGAAGGCAAAGTTGGGGATTACTCAATAGCATTTCCTTGAAAGCAAATGCCAGTTCCCCGATAGGTATTTTTGACTCAGGCATTGGAGGACTGACAGTTGCAGAGCGCATTATCAAGGATTTCCCGACTGAGGATATTATCTACTTTGGCGATACTGCGCATCTTCCCTATGGAGATAAGTCAGAAGAATTAATCAGGCACTACAGCAGAAGAATCAGTGAATTTCTAATTGAGGAAGGTTGCAAACTCATCATCATCGCCTGCAATACCGCTTCGTCCGTAGCTTATGAAGAGTTGTGCAAGGATTTTGGCGATAAGGTTTTCTTTGTCAATGTTGTTGATCCGGCAGCTCGGGGAATTTCAAAAATGCAGGGCGTAACCGACATTGGCATTATCGGCACACAGCGTACTATCAGTTCAAATATTTATGCAGAGAAGTTAAAGCAATTGCGACCGGATTTTCGGGTGCATTCTTTAGCAACACCTTTGCTCGCACCAATGATTGAAGCAGGATTTTTCAATCACCAGATTAGTGAGGCGGTAATTGAAACATATTTGAGCGATGAAAAATTGCATATAATCCAGACGTTAATGCTTGCCTGCACGCATTATCCGCTTATCAAAGAACAGATTGACGATTTCTACAAAGGCAGGGTGAGTGTTTTTGATTCGACAGATTTCATTTCCGAAGAAGTTGGAACAATTCTTGACAAACACCGTTTACACAGTGAAAAGAAGTTGAGAAAAGACCACTTTTACGTTTCCGATTTAACGGAGTCGTTTGAAAAGACAACTCGGCTTTTTTTTAAAGGTGAAATTGAATTGAAACATTGCCCACTATGGGAAAATCAAAAAAGTTATAGCTATGAATAAGAAAATTTTTATACTCCTCTTCACTTGCCTGATTTCGGGAGCTTCATTTGCACAGATGCGTTTTTTTGAAGGAAAGTGGGGGGAGGCGTTGAAAGAGGCAAAAAGCGAAAACAAATTATTGTTTGTGGATGCGTATGCTGTATGGTGCGGTCCCTGTCGCTGGATGGCAAACAACGTATTTCCTGATGAGCAAGTGAGCAAATACTTCAACGAAAATTTCATCAACTATAAGTTGGACATGGAAAAAGGGGAAGGTCCTAAAATTGCGCAGAACTATAAAGTGACTGCATATCCCACGCTCCTTTTTATAGATAGTGAGGGCAATGTGAAACACAGAGTACTGGGTGCCCAGTCGGTAGAAGATTTAATTGGCGCGGGAAAAACTGCTGTACAGAAATCGAGGTAGGCAATTAGCTAATTACTTCAAGAAATTTTTTTAGCGTTTCTTTAAACAAATTGCCTTCAAAGGGAATCTTCGGGTTTCTTAATTGCTTCAACTTTAATAGTCCTTCCTGTACATTGAGGGAATCTTGTTTTTGCAGCACGAAAAATCCTTGTTCGCCTATTCTCTCTGCAAGATATTCCTGTTCTGTTTGTCCCGGTGTGGGAATGAGTATTGCCGATTTTCCCAAGGAAGCAAGTTCCATTATGCTGCTGTAACCAGAGCGGCAAATAACTGCATCCGCCTGCAACAAGGCTTCATTCATTTTTTCAGACGTAAGATGCGAGATGGTTTCAATCAGCTCCGTGAGTTGTACACTTTTATTTTCTTCCGTTATTCCGCGAACAATTAAAGTATGCAAGGGCATCTGTTTGATTTGATTGATAATTTTTTCTTCCAGAATAGTGCGCTGCGGCTCCGGTCCTGAAAGCAAAACAAGCAAGTCATATTTTTTTTCGGATGGTGTAATTGAGAATCTGGACAATGTTCCGATGAATTCAACATTGGAAGGGATGTTTGGTCCATGCGAAAGGCTTCCGCTTAAATTTTCATCTCCTTGCATATCGGGAACCCAGCAGCGATAAAATTTTTTGATGAAAAAATGATTGACCCGATTTACAGTTAATTCCATCCATTTCAAAGGTGAAGGCATCAGGATAAATAGCTGGTGGGTGAGGAGAACTGCAGGTTTCTCATTTGAAAAGAGCCCGTAGCGATTATCAGAAATGACTATATCAATGGAGTGTTCGCGGATAATTTTTTTCAGAAGAAAATATTCCCGCGCGATGGCAAATAAAAACTTAGGCGTTTGCACAGCCATTTTCATCACCATGTTTTTTCCTTTCGGATAAACGGGATGATAGCCATGCAGCCATATAGATTTCAATTGAGGAAATTCAGACTTGAGCAACTCCAGCGCCCTGCCATCAGTAGCAAGAATAATCTCGTGACCTTGTGTAAGGAGCTCGCGGATAATCGGGATGCAACGACTTGCGTGTCCTAATCCCCAGTCAAGTGGTGCAATGAGAATTATTTTTTTACGTTTCATCAGATGTATTTCCCATACTTCAACTTGAAACGCAAGGAAGATTTGATTCAAGAATCATTAGCTAAATTTAACGAGATAATTATTGCATGAAAAAGCAGAACTCTACATTGGCGCTCTTATTTGTTCTCTTGCTTTTATCTTCCTGTGCGGCAAACAAATGCGATTGCCCAAAATTTGGTCAGGTGAAGAAAGTGCAACGGCATTCCTGAAAAGCATTTCCTTCTCAAAACATTCTATTTTCGCAGAGCAACTTTATCAAAACAGATTTACTATGATTTCAAAGAAACTTGAAAAGGCGCTCAACGCACAAATAAAATTAGAAACGGAAGCATCTTTCAATTACCTTTCGATGGCTTCGTGGTGCGAGCAGAAAAGTTTGAATGGCGCTGCCAATTTTTTTTATGCACAGGCTGAAGAAGAACGCCAGCACATGCTGAAAATTTTCAGGTTTATTAATGAAGTGGAAGGACACGCGCTTGCGCCCGGAGTTGAGCAACCGAAAACTCAATTTGAATCCATTCTTGACGTTTGTAAAAAGGCGCTTGTGGGAGAACAAAAAGTAACAAAGGCAGTACACAAGCTATCTGAGCTTGCTTCCGAAGAAAAAGATTACGCTACGTATAATTTCATTCAGTTCTTTGTTGACGACCAGCGTGAAGGCGAAACCGTGCTCATCCACATCATTGATAAAATCAAGCTCATCGGCTTGGAAGGGATGGGCTTGTATTACATTGATAAAGAAATGGAATCGCTTGCCGGAGCGAAAGAAGATGCGGGGGAGAAAAAATAGCTTTTGTCCTTGCGGAATCCCGCACGTGTGGGTTCGCAATCCGCTGCGAAGATTTGTTTGAGGGGATGCCGGAACGAGTCCGGCAAAAGGCGCTACTTCCTTAAAAAACTATTCCGCTTCACAAAGCACACATCACATTCAATCAGCGAGCTGTCGGGCTGGCGCAGAAAGCCGGGAAAATCAAACACGACATAATCGCGCGTATTCATAAATGCAATCACATCGGCAAACAGCGGAAAGCTTGGATGCTTGTTGTGCAGCGAAGTTTCTAAAATGAAAAGCTCTGTTTTTCCAAACAGCGACTCTGCGCCTTTCAGCACTTCTAATTCATAGCCCTGCACATCAATCTTCACGAGGTTGGGAAGTTGAATTTTATTTTCTTTCAGCAGCGTATCAATCTTGCGCACTTCCACGATGCGCGGTGTGCGTTCATCTTTTGCCGGAATATCTACGTCCATGAAGCCCGACCATTTCAAATCGCGGAACGTGCGGAGCGAAAGCGTTTCATCTGCCGGACCAAGTGCAATGCTGAAATAGTTTGCCTTTGGATATTCTATACAGAACGCTCCTAACTCTTCCTGCATTTCAATCAGCGGCTCAAACAAATAGAATGCGGCATTTGGAAATACTTCCGCAGCAAGGTGGCTGAACCAGCCTTTATATGCGCCCACATCCAAAACAGCATTGCATTGAAAGCCTCGCTTTTTCAGGTCGCTTAAAAAAGAAGGCATATCGCCTGTCGGTGAATTCCACTTGCGCGTAATCTCAAAACCAAACGTGTTGAAAATTTTCTTGATTCCTTTTTCTATATCTGCATTCATGCGTTCAAAATAGCAAAGCGCAACTTTCCTGTGCGGGAGTTTTTGGGGTTAGAAAATAGTTTGTGGGCAGCTTACTTCACCAGCACCAACTTCTGCGTTTCTGAAACATCATTGATTTGCAGACGATAGACATACACGCCCGCTTCCAGATTGCGCGTATCAAAGCTCACGTCATAAATGCTCGGAGTTTCATTTCCTTCGAGCAGGTTTTTCACTTCTTTTCCCTGCATATCATACACTTTCAACGAAACAAATGCAGGCTGCTTCAATTCAAACTGAATGCTCGCAATCGCTAATGCGGGATTTGGATACAACTTGCTGATTGCCCCGACAATCGGAGCATCCAACGACTCAACGCCCACCGGCTGAAATCCCTGATTTCCAAGAATATTAAAACCGATGTTGTTGTTTTTGTGAATTTCTGTAATCGTATTGTCGGGGTCAATGCTCGCATAGATGCGCGGTGATGAACCCAGTCCCGAAGGCAGCACAAACGGGAATATCAAGAGTTCGCTTTGACGCGCAAGAATGGAGTTGGTCATCATGAATGTCTCTCCGTTCAGTCCTGTGATGATGTTGTTATTCGCAGGGTCGTCAAAATAAAATGAAACCTTCACCGGCTCGCAGGTTTCGAGACTGAAGTTGTGGATGCGCGCTTTGATTTTCACCGTGTCTCCTACTTGCGGATTTTCAGGATGAAACGTGATGGACTTTGTTTGTCTGCGCTTCACCTGGTCTTGCAACGTGAATCCTTTTTCAGGGTCATAGCGCCACGGCAAAATGAACGCGGGGTCTTGCACATCGTAATTATCCGTCCACCATGTAGGCGTTCCGCTGGTTTGCGGCACTTCGGGGCGCACAGCATAATCAAGCGTCAGTGAGCCGTTCTTCGACCAATAAGAGTAGGGCGTCACTGTGTAGCGCGTTTCACCGATGCCTAAATCCACATTGCGTATTTCTGCTTTAATCGTGATTTGGTCGCCCACCTGCGTTTCATGCGTGGAGAGTTCGCTGCTGTTGTAGCTTCCTGAAGCGCCAACGCTCACTCCCCATCCGCTTACTTCAGCGCTCACTTCCAGTCCGATTTCTTTTGTAGTGGAAGCAGAGGAAGAATTAAAATCTGAAAACATCAGCGTCCAGTTGTAACTCGAACTTGCATCAAGCACATAACTGTCGCCCGTATTAGCGCGGATGGTTTCATCTGACAACGGATTATCTATGAACTGTGCGTATTCACGGTAAGAAAGAATATTCCCTACTTCATGGTCGGGCACATAAGAAAATGCGCTCCAGCTTTTGCTCGGGAACCAGCGGTTTTCCGTGAGCTTGGGTTCGAGCGCGAGGATGTAACCGCGCAAGGTATCATTTTCATACACGGGATATTCCCATGCATCATAGTCGCACACGGTGGCGTAAATGAGGTCGTCATCTTTTGCAGATACCTCCGTAATCACCGTTACTTTCTGTGTGTTGTTATCCGTGTTTGAAAATTTCTCGCCATACTTTGCAGTCACTTTTGCGCTTACGCCAATCGGACCAAACGTGCCGCCTGCGCCCAGCGAAGCGCTTACGCCCCAGTCGCGGCTGATGTTAGTTTCAACGCGCACTTGCTGGTCGTTTTGATAAATATACGTGGAGCGATGCTGGCAACTATTGTTATTGTAACATTCGCACACATCATAAGTTGTTCCGTTAAGCACATCAAAATGCACGGGTGGCGCATTGAGAATCACAAGCGGCTGCACGATTTCTGTTTTCACATACTTGTTTCCCTTGCCCACGCGCACACGGTCGCCATCAAAGTCGCCCGCAATCATTGCGTAATGCCTGCGCGCCAGAGAAGTATTACCTCCGCTGATGGTATCCAAATCCTGATATTGGTAATTGGTTTGCCCCGCCTGCGTTGGTTGTAATTGCGCATTGAGTGTAAACACCGACACTTCAAAATATTGCTCCCTATTATTGTCGTAGTCGAAATAATTTTTCATCAGGAGGATGTCAGCACTCCCGTCTTTGTTGATATCGGCAATGTCAAAGAAGTCATCAGAGTAAAAGAACTCATCAGAGAAAGAAGAAACGGATCCTTTGGAAATAAGTGCAAGGCTGTTGTTGCTTTCATAATAATCAACAGAACCTCTTCTGCCGAGCAGCAATTCATCGCGCGCATCGCCATTGAGGTCGCCTGCCTTGAGGCGTAATGTTTCTTGATTGCTTGAAGAATAGCGATTGACAACTTTATTTGCAGGGTTAAAAACGATGGTGTCGAGTACGCTACCCTGTGTCGTGGAATCATCCATCACTTGCAATGTTTGGATGTAAGAATCCTCCTGTGCTCCTGAGTTTCCGTCAATCTTACCCCAAGCAATTGCAATCTCAGCAATCACATCTTTATTGAAATCACCTGTACACAGGCTGATAACAAACCCTGACGCATCCAACTGGCTGCTCACCGTAGTTTGGGTTTGCGAAACAAGGCTTCCGCTTTCCATTGCATAGAGCCGCACAAACAGTGAGTTGGCGTTGCGGTAAGCAAGCGCAATTTCAGCCGTGCCGTCCAAATCAAAATCACGCACAGTAATATCAAACGATTCGTAACCACCATAAATAGAAAGGCTCACATCAGTGACGCTCGCAAGCAACTGCAACGAGCCATCCACATTATATACTTCGATGTGCAAGAGGTTATCCGTCATGGTGCGGTAAGCGAGCGCAATCTCATCTTGCTTGTCACTATCAAAGTTTCCTGCTGCAAGTCTGATTCTTCCGCGATAGCTGCCCACCGATGACTCCATCAGCAGCGAACCCGGCACCAGCGTTTGATTCGCGCTGCTCCAGCCAAGCGTTTGTTTATCAATATCGGGAACGCTGATAAGAATTCCTGCTGCAGTTTTCCATGCCGAAACCGCGTCATCAAACCCATCGCCATCAAAGTCGCCTTTTGCAATGGCAAGAAAGCGGCTGCCCGTGTTTGTGTTAATCGCCTGTTCCACCTGCACCGTGTTATATTGAAACTGCCCGGGCGGATAGAGAATATCCACAATCTGCGATTTCACCTGGATGGCGTTATTCGCCAATGTCTGGTCCCACAAGAAAAACATCTCCGAATTTTGGTACAAATCCGTAGTGCCTTGTAGTGGGTCGCTTGCCGAAACAGGGTTAAGGTTAACGAGCTGGGCGTTCAGTGTATTGAACGCAAAGAGCAAGGAGAAGAATAAAAAGCTTGTGGGAATTTGAACAGGTTTCATGCGTAGAGATTTGCCTCTAAGATAATGAATGACTGTTTGAAATCGAAGCATCAAAAAACAGTTTTGTTTAAAAAGGTAACTTGCAGCAAACTTAAAATTTCATGATAACAGTAAAAGGATATGCAGCGCAGAACGCAAAAACACCATTAACGCCTTTCAATTTTCAACGCAGGGAGCCGGGCGCTCACGATGTGCAGTTCGACATTCTCTATTGTGGCGTGTGCCACTCGGATATTCACCAGGTGCGTGATGAATGGGGCGGCTCTATTTTTCCGATGGTGCCGGGGCATGAGTTGGTCGGAAAAGTGACGAAAGTGGGCGCGCAGGTGAAAAAATTCAAAACGGGCGATACGGTTGGCGTTGGCTGCTTGGTGGATTCATGCCGCACGTGTGAAAACTGCAAAGACGGCTTGGAGCAATACTGTTTCAATGGAGGCTCTTATACTTACAACGGCTTGGAGCAAGATAAAAAAACACCAACGTATGGCGGCTACTCCGATGTGGTGGTGGTGCATGAAGATTTTGTGCTGCGTGTGTCTGATAAATTACCGCTTGCCGGAGTTGCTCCGCTGCTCTGCGCTGGCATTACAACCTATTCGCCTTTGCGCCATTGGAAAGTTGGGAAGGGACATAAAGTAGCAGTACTCGGACTTGGCGGCTTGGGACACATGGCGGTGAAGTTTGCAGTTTCGTTTGGAGCGGAAGTAACAGTATTGAGCACTTCTCCTTCCAAAGAAGCGGACGCGAAAAAATTAGGGGCGCATAAATTCGTAGTGACGACTAATGAGGTCAGCGTGAAAGGCGTGAAAAATTATTTTGATTTCATTGTTGACACTGTTTCTGCGCAGCATGATTACAATTTTTATCTCGCGATGCTGAAAACAAATGGCGTACACATTTGCCTTGGTGTGCCGCCAGCGCCTGAAAAAATACAAGCTATTTCGCTCATCGGAAACAGACGAAGCCTTGGAGGTTCTCTTATTGGCGGCTTGCCTGAAACACAGGAGATGCTTGACTACTGTGCTGCGCACAATATCGTTTCTGAAATTGAACTGATTGACATCAGCTACATTAACACCGCTTACGAGCGCATGTTGAAGAGTGATGTGCGCTATCGGTTTGTGATTGATTGCGGAACGCTGAAGAAGTAGATGGGTGCGAAACTTGCTTTGAGGGTTGGCTTCTCCCCATATAGGGGAGACACAGAGGGGTAATTTACTGAGTAGGATTATCGATAATTTTGAGATACCCCTTTGTATTTGCCCTACAAGGGGAAATGCCAAACGCACAATGCAACGGGTTTAATTTGATTGGAAGTGTCATACTCTCAAAGGATGTTATAATCCCTGCCTTCGCTCGCGTCCCGCGAGTGAACTTATTTTCTCTGCCTCCGGCATCATCTCTAATGCAGGCAAGATGCCGGTTAAAATGCTCACTCGCCAGAGGCGAGCGAGTGCAGGACGGATAGCGTACTTATTCCTCCAACCCCAGCTGCTTGCTGCGTTTGTGCATCTGGTTTTCAAACCAGTAAACAGTAATATCAAACAGCAGATACATCACCGGCACAATCACCAGCGTGAGGAAGGTGGCGAAGGTGAGTCCGAAAATAATCGTCCATGACATCGGTCCCCAGAACACCACGTTGTCGCCACCGACATAAACTTTTGGATCCCATGTTTGCAGCAGGCTGATGAAATCAATGTTCAACCCCACTGCAAGCGGAATAAGACCAAGCACCGTGGTAATGGCGGTGAGCAGCACGGGGCGCAGACGCATCACGCCACCTTGCACAATCGAGTCAATGATTTCAGGAAATGGCAGCCGCTCCACATTCAGTTCTTTTCTTTTGCGCGCACGGAGCAGGTCAATGCAATCCATGAGCACGATGGCGTTGTTCACCACCACGCCCGCAAGCGCGATGATGCCGATGCCGGTCATCATGATTACGATGTCCATTTTAAAAATGGCAATGCCGAGAAATACGCCAATGGTGCTGAACAACACGGAAAACATGATGATGATGGGCGAATGCACCGCGTTAAACTGCGCTACGATAATCAGAAACACCAGAAAAATCGCAATCATAAATGCGTTGCCGAGGAACGCCTGTGTTTCCGCCTGCTTCTCTTGCTCGCCCGTAAATTTCACGAGATAGCCGGGCGGCACTTCATAACCTTCCATGATTTTTTTGATTTTCTCATTGATGGCGGTGGCGTTATAGCCGCCAATCACGTTTGAATAAATCGTAATCACGCGGTCGAGGTCTTTGCGCTTGATGGAGCCAAGCGTGGAGGTGTATTCGATGGTTGCCACCGATGCAATGGGCACGGAAACAATTTTTCCGTTGCTCGGGTCGCGGAAGGTGATGCGCTGGTTGAGGATGGATTCCAAATCGTGGCGTTGCGTTTCGCTGAAGCGCACCATAATCGGATAGTCATCTTCGCCTTCTTTATATTTTGAAACTTCTTTTCCAAACAATGCCGTGCGGATTGCCATGCCGATTTGCCCGGTGGAAACGCCAAAGCGTCTTGCCGCGCCACGGTCAACATGCACAATGAGTTCGGGTTTTCCTTTTTCCAAATCCAATTTCAGTTCTTCAATGCCGGGAATATTGTAGCTCTCGATGTAAGTGCGTATTTCTTCGGAGAGTGCGGTGATTCCGGGATAATCTTCACCGCTCACTTCGATGCTGATGTCTTTTCCTACGGGCGGACCCTGGCGGTTTTTCGCCACCGTGATGCGCGCGCCCGGAAACACCTGCACCTTCTCGCGGATTTTTTCTGTTACAATGCTGCTCTTCACATCGCGCAATTCATTGTCAATAAAGCTGACGGTGATTTTCGCCTTGTGCGGAGTCACGCTCATGTTTGGTCCTTCAATCGGGTCGGATGTTCCCGCGCCCACATTGGTGATAACGGCTTCAACAATATTCTCATTATCGGCAATGGCTTCATACACTTTCTTCTGCACCTGCATCGTCAGTTCATTCGTTTTTTCAATATCCGTTCCCTGCGGCATTTCAATGAAAATGTTGGTATAGAGCGGCTCGTTCGTTGGAAAAAAAGTGACATCAAGTTTTCTGGTGCGAAGGAACATGATTGAAAAAATAAACAGGAAAAACATGCCTATAAAGAACAGCCACGGGCGGAAACCTGTAACGGCAAAGCGCAGTGTGCGCCTGTAGAGGCTCTCAACAAATGTCAATAGGTTTTTCTGAAACCAGAATGAAAACGGAACAAGCAGGAATACATTCAGCAGTGTGATGATGATAAGCCAGATAAAAAAATTACCCGCTGTTCTTGCGCCTGTTGCATAAAAAATTCCTACGAGAGCCGCCAGTGCTGCGATGGTGATGACTATCGGCTTCACTTTTGCTCTTTTATGGTCATCCTGCACCTTCATGTAAACGGCAGCGAGCACAGGGTTGATGACCAACGCGACAAACAACGATGCGCTCAATGAGGTAATCAGTGTGATGGGCAGATATTTCATGAATTCACCCATCAAATCATTCCAAAATAAGAGCGGTGCAAAAGCGGCAAGCGTGGTGAGCGTAGAGGTGATAATCGGCACTGCCACTTCTCCTACGCCTTCTTTTGCCGCTTGTATTGGCGTTAATCCTTCCTGCATGAGACGGTAAATATTTTCCACCACCACGATGCCGTTGTCAACCAACATGCCGAGCGCGAGAATCAAACCGAACAGCACCATCATATTGAGCGTAACGCCAAAGAAACCAAGCAGCATGATGCTGATGAGCATCGAAAGCGGAATGGCAACGCCCACGAACATGGCATTGCGTAAACCCATGAACAGTTGCAGCACAAGCACCACGAGAATCACGCCCGCGATAATGTTGTTTTCCAGATCGCTCACTGCTTTGCGCGCTATCTTCGACTGGTCGTTTGTAATGGACACTTGCAGGTTTTCAGGAAATTTTTTCTCCTTCGCTTTTTCAATAATCACTTTGATTTTATCTGCCGCATTAATCAGGTTTTCACCTGAACGCTTTTTGATGTCGAGTGAAACAACGGTGAGGTCGCGGGCGCGTGCGAAACTCTCAGTTTCTTTATAGACAAAAGAAACGGTGCCGATGTCTTTCAGGAAAACCACTTCGGCATTTTCATGCTTCACTATTATATCAAGGATTTCATTCGGATTTGTGAATTCACCCAACACACGGATATTTCTGCGTGAATCATCCGTAAGCAAATCGCCACCGGAGATGGTGAGGTTTTCATTGGCGATTGCACCTTCGATATCGCCAAAGCTGATGTCAAGCGCGTTCATTTTATAGATGTCAATGTCCACGCGCACTTCTTTTTCACCGATGCCTTTTATTTCTGCTTCCGAAATTTCCGGGAGCTTTTCGATTTCGTACTGCAAGTATTCTGCATACTCTTTCAAATAATCAATCGGGATGTCGCCAAAGAGGTTGATGTTCATCACGGGGATTTCGGAAAAATCCAACTCGAACACATCGGGGTCTTTTTCCAAATCGGAGGGCAAATCCTTCTTTGCGCGGTCAACGGCATCTTTCACTTCCTGCAATGCTTTGTTTACATCTGTTTCAAAATCAAATTCCACGATGATGGTGGAATAATCCTGAATGGAAGTAGAGTTGATTTTGTCAACGCCTGCGATGGTATTGATTTCTTTTTCAATCGGGCGCGTAATCAGATTTTCCATGTCGGAAGGCGAATTGCCCGGATGCAGAGTGCCGACATAAATGGTGGGGATGACTACTTCGGGGAAACTTTCGCGTGGCATTGCATTGTACGCCATGAATCCTGCAATACCAAGCAGGAACATCAGAATGAATACAACAGTCCTGTTGTTGACTGCGAACGAAGAAAGTCCGAACTCTCTTACGATTGATTTACCTGAATTTTTTTCTTCTTGCATAAAAAATGTTTTGCCTCACCCCCGCCCCCTCTCCAAAAGAGAGGGGTGTCTAAGCGTAATCGCATTTTCAAGGAGAAGGAGAGGATTTGTCATAGCTAATTCTTATAGCTCAATTTATTTTTAGTTCTTCAAGCACTACCGTCCGGACTCCCTCTCCTGCGGAGAGGGGCGGGGTGAGGCTTCTTCACTGAACATCCAGCAACGAACCGTCCGACACGTCATGCGCCCCTTCGCTAATCACGGTGTCGCCTGCTGCAATGCCTGAAAGAATTTCTGTTTCTGTTCCATAACTCGCGCCTGTTTTCACAATTGTTTTCTTTGCCTTCGGGTCGTTGCTGTTGCGCTCAACGAGAAACACAAATTGCTCCCCGTTGGTATGCTGAATGAGTTTCGTGGGAAGTGTAACTACATCAGGGTTTTGGTAATCAATAATCTTCACGATGGCAAGCAAGTTCGCTTTCAACCCGTGGTCTCTGTTCGGAATTTTTATTTCAACCGAAAATGTTCTGTTGCGCGGGTTGATGATGCTGCCCACTGAAGTGATGGCGGCTTTGCGCTCGATGTTCAGCGCAGGGAAACGGATAGTTACTTCTTCGCCTTTGGAAACCGCGCTCACATAGCGTTCGGGCACATCGGCTTTCACGATGATTTCCTCAAGATTCACTACGTTGAGCAGCGGCATTCCGGGTGCAGCCATTTCGCCCAATTTGATTTTGATATTTTCCACTGTGCCGTTCACGGGCGCGGTGATGCGGGTTTTGCTCAACTGCGTTTGCACTTTTTTCAATTTCGTTTCGAGGTTTTCCTTTTTATTTTTTGCTTCGAGATATTGCATCTCGCTGCCGATGTTTTGCTTCCAGAGTTTTTCCTGGCGTTCAAAAACTGTTGTTGCGAGTTCGAGCGTTCCTTTCAAATCTTCCATTTCTTTCACAACTAATTCGTCATCAATCTGCACAAGCAGTTGTCCCTTCTGCACCTGCTGCCCTTCCTTCACGGGAAGAGCAATCACTTCACCGCCAGCTTCCGCGCTGAGGGCAACATTTAAATCCGATCCGGCATTGCCCTGTATGTCAATGAATTTTTGAAATGCTTTTTTCTGCGCGACCATAGTTGTAACGAGTCTGCCTTTTTTCTTTGCATCAAGCGAAGTGGAATCAAGCGACTTCAATTCGTTTTCCAATTCCTGAATCTGGAACGTGATGTCTTCTTGCTGCTTTTTCAGTTCAGCCAGTTGTGTCTTTTTCGCAGTAAGCGCATCTTCCGATTTACAACCGATGATGATGCTGAGTGCGAATAGCGGGAGGAGGAGTTTAATTTGCATAGTCACTTTGTATTTTTATTCTTAATTCTTTATCAAAAGTTTACTGTTTGCAGTTTTTAGTCTGCCGAAACAGAAAACTGTAAACAGCAAACAGGTCAATAATTTCCCAACACTTTCATCAACTCGCTTCGCTTCGACAGCATCTCATACATGGCGTTGATATAGCTTGATTGCGTTTCCGTTAAATCTGCTTCCGCTTGCGCCAGTTCAATGCTGGAACCGACACCCTCTTCGTACTTTATTTTTACCTTGTTGTAAATCTTCTGCGCCAAGTCCATATTTTTCTTTTGGTTGTCGAATTCGTCCTTCGCTGTTTTGTAGTCGCTGCGCGCTTGCGCTGCTTGCAGGTTTGAAGATTGTTTGAAATCCTCTATCTGGTTTTGGATTTTCTGCTGCTCTAATTTTTTCTGCTGGTAAACAGAGCCTTTCTTATAGCTGTCGAAAATCGGGACATGCAGTTCAAGACCCCAATAAGCCACGTTGAACCATTTTTCATTGAAATCAAAAACATCAAACTGCTGGCGCTGCGCGTTAAAACCATATCCGCCAAAGGCGCTCAGGGAAGGTAAATAACCGGCACGAATGCGCTGCGCGTCATATCCGCGCATATTCCATTGTAAACTCAGCAGTCGAAATTCAGCCCGACTTTCATGATTGAACACTGCATCTTCGATGACCGAGTTGTTCGCAAGCAGTGTTTCGAGCTTGTCAGCCAAAACAACGTCAATCGTATAATCCAAACCCATGTTGTATTTCAACAGGCTATGCGCTAACTCCAATTGCAATTGCACTCTCCGTTGCGTTGACTCCATGTTGGACAGTTGCAGCGTGATGCGGTCAACATCAAGTTCTTCTGCAAAACCGTTTTTATAGAGTTCGCCAGTTTCGTAGATCAACTTCTTCAGTGTTTCAAGATTCTTCTCCACGATGGTGATGCCTTCCTGCGCCACCAGCGCGGCATAGTAGGATTTCGTGACGTTGTTTTTTACATCAATCTCAGACAACTCCACCTGCTCAGCGCCCATTGCCTTTAGCGTTTTGTTTGCTTTCAAGCCAATAAAATATCTGCCGTCAACGATGAGCTGTGTCACCATAAAATCTGCGTTTACGTTGTGCGGAGTGCCGAATGCCACTTCAAAATCCTCACCGGGTTGTCCGACAAATTCTCCGGGCACAATTGAAATGGGGAGCTTCACATTGTGCTTGTAATTTACATCAGCGAATAACTGCGGAAGTCCTTCCGTAATAATTTCAAGTGCGCGCTTTTTATTGATTTCTGCATCAAGCCTGCTGTTTTTAGCGTCATTGTTATGCTCAAGCGCATATTGGATAGCTTCATCAAGCGTGAAGGTCAATGACTTTTCCTGCGAAAAGGAATTGAAGGCGAGGAAGAGAAGGAAGAGGGTGGATAGGCAGGTTTTTGGAAACATGTCAGGTTAGTTTTTGCTTCTCTAAATATTTAATTCCTTTTTCAGAGGCGATGGCGCGTACATGATACTTCAGATATTCGGCATACACATCCATCACGCTATATTTCGGAAACGGAAATACATCCTGGCTGACGATAATCTCCGTTCTTGCAGAATAGAATTTTGCAACAATATCAGGGTTGAAATCATCGCGATATACGCCCTGCTTAATTCCTTTTTCAATATTGCTGAGGATGCAGGAATAGATAAACGTGTTCTTATAGTCCACAAACATTTTCCAGCCATCGGGATGATATTTTTGCAAATCATACATCGCGGAAGGATTCATCTTGCCGATATGTACCAGGACATGCCTTCCGATAGCGAAAATTTCGTCAATGGCGTTTTCGTGCTGCTTGCTTATTTCCTGCATCGCCTTTTTTTCTGCTTCGATATGGCTCTTCATTGTCTTCTTCACCAAATCATCCTTGTCATTTACGAACTGGTAAAGCGTCTTTTTTGACATGCACATCTTCCCTGCAAAGTCATCCATCGTTACGCTTTTGATGCCGTAACTCAGAAAGAGTTCTTCTGCTTTAGTAAGGATTTGTTTGAGGTTCATGTTGAAATCGGAGGCAAATTTATGGCAAATAAACATTGGAAACAAAAATTTGTTTTAAAGTTTCCAAAGTTTATTTATCCGATGACTGCCAGTCATCGGATGAGGAAGGAATGAGGAAATGAGGAAGGAACACCCGAAATAACTACCTTAGCCTCTATGGTGTTTGAGCCATCCTGCCTTTACCACGTCTATAACCGGGGCAACAACCGTCAGGAAATATTTTTCAATCGCGAGAATTATCTTTTCTTTCTGCGCAAGGCAAGAACACACCTTTTACCCTTTTGCGATATTCTTTGCTATTGCCTGATGCCGAATCACTTTCACTTTTTGATTTCGACCAAAGAGATGTTGCCACACAACCAACTTAATAACGCTATCGGTATTCTGCTGCGGTCATACACGCGGGCTATCAATAAGCAAGAAAACAGATACGGCTCCTTATTTCAGCAGGATACAAAAGCAAAAGAGCTTTTACAGTCATCCGGTGGCTCAAAGCCACCGGATGACTGCTACCCACTTACATGCTTCAACTATATCCATCAAAATCCCATGATAGCGGGTTTATCGCCTAAAATGGAGGATTGGGAGTTTTCTTCATTCAAAGATTATGCAGGAGAAAGAAAGGGCACTTTATGCAATCAGACTTTAGCAAGACAGCTATTTGATTTGCCTAATGATAGAAATGAATTTTATAGGATGTCCTACGCATTGATTTCTCCTGCAAAGCTTGAATTCATCCGATGACATGGAGTCATCGGATGAATTCTTGTGAAGTATCTTTGTCCTTGAATGCCAAACAAACAAGATATCAGAGAGTTCACGCTCAACCAGTTAGAAGATTACCTGGAGCAGAAAGACGAAAAGCGTTTCCGCGCCAATCAGATTCAGGAATGGCTTTGGAAGAAGTCTGCTTATTCCTTTGAGGAAATGTCCAATCTTTCGCTCCCTTTGCGCAATATGCTCGCGGAAGACTTTGTGATAAATTCTTTGAAAGAAGATTTTATGCAGGAAAGCGAGGATGGCACAATTAAAATGCGCTTCAAATTATTTGACGACAATCTGGTTGAAGGCGTACTGATTCCCTCCAAGACAAGGGTAACAGCCTGCGTTTCATCGCAAGCCGGTTGTAGTTTGGATTGCAGATTCTGCGCAACAGGATTTATGAAATTGAAGCGCAATCTTTTTGCCGGAGAGATTTATGACCAGGTTGTTTTGCTCACGAAAAAATCTATCGAAGCCTACGGGAAGCCACTCACCAACATCGTTTTCATGGGTATGGGAGAGCCGCTGTTGAACTATAAAAATGTCCTGACAGCAATTGATAAAATATCTTCTGTAAACGGGTTGAACATTTCCGCGAAGCGCATTACAGTTTCCACTTCTGGTATTGCAAAGCTGATTAAAAAATTAGGTGATGATGGTGTGCGTTTTGAACTTGCGCTCTCGCTGCATTCCGCCAATAATTTGAAGCGCAGCAAAATCATGCCCATCAATGATTCAAACCCGATTCAGAATTTGGTGGAAGCGCTGAATTATTTTCAAGAAAAGACCGGCAACAAAATCACGTTTGAATACATCCTGTTTGATGGCTTCAACGACTCCGAGCAGGATGCGCGGGAGTTGATTGAACTCTGCAACAAAGTTCCTGCGATGGTCAACATCATTGAATACAACACGGTGGAAGGCGTTTCTTACAAGAAGTCGTCTGAGAAAAAACGTGAGGCGTTTGTCAATTACCTCGAACAAAACGGAGTGATTACAAAAGTCCGTTTGAGCAGGGGAAAAGATATTGACGCAGCTTGCGGGCAGTTGGCGAATAAATAATGCGATGATTTGTTGATTCGAGAATTCGAGGATGCAGAATTATTCGAGAATTACTTTTCTTGTCAGCGTTTCTTTATTGCTAATCAGTCGCAGCAAATAAATTCCCTTTGAGAATTCAGCAAGATTCAACTCAGTAGTTCCGTTTATTGCCGGATGCTCAAGGAGTTGTTTTCCCTGCAAAGTGTAAACTCTAAGGAATGCTTGCGAAGAAATTCCTGAAAGCGTCACAACGATTTTTCCCGTTGTCGGATTCGGATGAAATGCAAAAGAAATCGAGTTGATTTGTTCAATTCCAACACACGCATCTACCATAACTATTTCTTGTGTTGAATTTGCGCAGCCTGCATTGTCAGCGTAAGAATAAACAAGCACATGCGTTCCAACGCCTGCCGCATTCGGATTAAATGAACTTCCGCTTACGCCTGTGCCAAGCAGTTGTCCTCCGGCAGGACTCAGCGTGAGCGGCACATCAGGAATATACACGCAGTAAATCGGGTCAAGCCCTGAAATCGTCACAGTTGGAATTGCATTTACAGAAACTTGCAGCGTGTCTGCTCCTGTGCAGTTATTGTTGTCGGTGAAACTGTATGTAATGTCGTAAGGTCCGCCCGCGCCTGCTCCGGCAGGATTAAAAGCATTCGCGATTAAGCCAACGCCATTGTAGGTTCCGCCTGATGGAGTACCCGTCATTAATGCTACTGCATCATCTTCACAATACACAGCATCCAAGCCCGTGAGTTCAACAATGGGTAAAGCATTTACAAGCGTGGATGTTGATTGCGCAGCAGAACAACCGTTGTTATCTGTGTAGGAATAGGTAACGGTATGCGCGCCTGCCCCAGCCACAGCCGGAACAAAAGAATTTGCAGTTACTCCGCTTCCGCTAAATGTTCCTCCGGCTGGAATGCCTGTGAGCATTGCATCAGTGGCATTTGCGCAATATTCGGTTGCTAATCCGATCATAGAAACCGTAGGCGGAGTCGTCACGCTTACGCTGCGATTCGTGGTTGCAGTATTCCCGCATCCGATGGTATCAGTGAATGTGTAGGTGATGATATAAGGACCGCCTACTCCCGCATCAACAGGGTCGAAAAAATTTCCTGTTACACCAACACCGCTGTAAGTGCCGCCAGCGGGAGTAGCCATTAATTCCACCGCTGTGTCACCATCACAAAGAAAGGGAGGTATCGTAAATGAAATTATCGGCACATCCGTTACAACTGTGGTTTGCGTTTGAGCGCGTGAGCATCCGTTGGGAGCGGTGTAAGTATAGGTAATGGGATGTACGCCCATTCCGGCAAGAAACGGAATGAAATTATTTCCGCCAATGCCTGAGCCGCTAAATGCGCCTCCCACCGGTGAGCCGGATAAAATAACGCCCGCATCGGTGATGCAATAGTCGCTCGCTAATCCGGTGAAGCTGACGTTTGGCGGCTGCAATTCTGAAAGGACAAATGCAGGAGATTCCGCAACGCATCCGTTTGAGTTTGTGATTTCAACCGTGTAGCTGCCTGCCTGCGTTGCAGAAAAATTCGGGTTGTTTGCGCCTACAGGAGTTCCATTGCGCTTCCACTGATAGATAGTAATGGTGCCGCTGCCCGCTAACCCATTTGCAATTAAGCGCGCTGAGTCGCCTGTGCAAAATGTGGAGCCATCCTGACTGATAATCGTTACTAATGGATTTTGATTTACCTGAATGTTTTGATTGATGGAGCAAGCGCCAAATGTGTACGTGATAGGAATGGTGGCATTTTGATTAGGCGCGGTGAAGGTGTTGCCGCTTACGCCTGTTCCGCTAAAAGTGCCGCCTGGCGGATTTCCTGTAAGCGCGCGCGTTTCTCCACCGCATAAAGACGCATTTGATGAACTGATGGAAATTTCCTGACGATAGCGCAGAATCGCGGAAGTTGCGGAGTAAGTCGTGCAGAATGAAGAATCCACAAGCACACGGATAGTGCCTGTGAGGTTTGCTGTCCATTGCACAGAAGCTTGGGTTGCCGCACAGTCAGGACCGTTATCATCATTAAAAAACAATTGATTTCCACCGGCATCATAGCCGGTAAGAATCGTGTTGTAGATAGAATTGCAGGTAGTGAAAGTATAAGTCATGCCCGCATCTACATTGAATGTTGCGAATGTTCCTCCTCCAATTGCAATGCTCCCATCGGTGCCGCAGGGGGGTTGCAGCCCGTTGAACCAAAACGGATTGTCATTCGGACATTGGGCGAAAGTTTGATTCAGAGCGAGAAGACAAGATATTGCAAGAAAGGAAACACTGATTCTGTGCAGGTAGCGATATGCCATTGGTAAAATTTAAAGTGAAAATAGAATATCTCCTGACGGGAATCAAACCGCGCGCTCCGAAACAGAGAGTTGAAAAGTCTGAATAGTGGACGGGCTAAGCCGCTTCAGCCACTACTTCTTTCACTTCAGGAACCATGCGTTTCAACAAACCTTCAATGCCGCTTTTCAACGTAACGGTGGAAGAAGGGCATCCGCTGCATGAGCCTTGCAGAATAAGCGTTACAATACCTTCATGAAATGACTTGAATTGAATAGCGCCCCCGTCATTTTCCACCGCGGGTTTTACATACACGTCAAGCAGTTCGCGGATGCGCGTTTCAAGTTCGCCTTCTTTTCCGGTTGGGGCAGCTACCGGATTTTCTGATTGAGCGGGCTTATAGTTTTGAGTAACAACAGTTTTCCCTTCTTTGATAAACTCTTTGAGAAAATCTTTTACTTCGGGAATGATTTCATCCCACGCATATCCCGGTTTTTTAGAAACCGTGATGAAGTTATTGGCAATAAAAACTCCGTTCACGTAGGGAAATGTAAATACCTCTTTTGCAAGGGGCACTTCTTCTGACTCTTGCACATTTTTACAATCAATGCTGAGTTGCGGCAGCAGCATTCTGTTTGTAACGAACTTGAGTGATTCGGGATTGGGAGTGAACTCAGTATAAATTTCAAGAACAGGTTGCTGCGTCATTTTAAAGGATTTAGAGAAGGGAACAAGCGGAACTGCGTCTTGGTTCGCTTATTTTGTTTCAGTCACAAATTTACCCAACTTGTCAATCATTTTTTCCTTTTGCATCAGCACGCCCTTTGTTTTTTCCATCACCACCACTTTTGCAGTTCCTTGTTTAAAGGGCAAAGCGTAGGAGAAAGCGGGCTTGATTACAAAATTTCCCGTTGCATCAATAAAGCCCCACAATCCCGTTGTTTCGTCTTCAACGGGCGCAAGCCCTTCGCCAAATTGCCCGGCATTTTTGAATGTGGGATTAATTTTTAGCTCTCCGGTTTTGTCAATAAATCCCCATTTACCGCCCACCTGCACTGCGGCTAATCCACCAGAAAAATTTCCCGCATCTTCATACTGAAGTTTAATTCGCGCTCTTCCTTTTTCATCCATATAGCCGTAGCCCGTTTTTTCTTTTTTCACCAAAGCCATTCCATCGGAAAAAGGATAAGCATCATCGTATTCCATCGGCACTACTGTTTCTCCTTTTCTATTGATGAATCCGTATTTGCAATTTTCTTTATAGCAATCACCCATGCCGACAATTGCGAACCCGTTGTGAAAATCCCCCGCTTCGTTGTATTTGGCTTTGATTGCCAGTTTGCCGCCTTTGTCTATATAACCGTGCAGGCAGATGTCTTTGCAGTCGCCCACAATCACTGCGGCAAGTCCTTCAGAAAAGGTCAGCACTTCATCAAACATCGCGTCCACAAGCAATTCGCCCGTTGCTGAATCGTGGAATCCGTATAATCCATTTCGCTCAAACGGAATCATTACGCGCCTTGAGTGAAGAATTTCTTTTTCCAATTCATCCTGAAAAGGAAATTCAGGATAGGTCGCTTTAAATTTTATCAGTGTTTCCGTGTCGCGCACATAATTATATGCTTCAAACAAATCGCGCCACGCCTGAGGCACATTGATATTGTTCGAATACGTGCGGATGAATTTTTGATACTCAAATACTGTTCTGTTTTTTGTTGTCAGCGCATAGACGCTGTCCTGCGCCTGCGCGGAATAGGGATTGCCCGGATAATTTCTTACAAAGTCCTCATAGCTTTTCAGTGAGCGGTCTTTCGTCACGTCTTTGAAAAAAAGCTGGTGATATTTTTCTTTCGCTTCTTTCAAATAAGGGCTGTTTGGATTCTCATCCATAAATAATTTGTACGCTTGCCACGTATTCGGCTCCGTTTTCTTTTTGTAAAGCAGACTCTCGTACAATTTTTTTGCTTCTACCGTTTGTTCTGCATTCGGGTAGCGCTCCATAAAATCTTTGAAACTTTCGTAGTTCGATGCGCCTTTTGCTTGCTCGTAAGCGAGTTGGTTTCTGCGCTCAATCGCTTCCGGCATTTGTCGCGATGCAATAAATGTTTGGATGTAGGCTTCCCATTTTTCCAGCGTGTTCACGCTATCGGTAGCTAAAAAAGCAAGCTGGCAGATGTCTGCCCGCAACCGATTGAGCGAATACGGGCGAATACCTGCCGCAGCATATTTGGTGCGTGTAACTTCTGCTGCGCTGCCCGGATAAAATTTAATTGCCCGCGTAGAAAAATAATATGCGCTATCAAGACGATGCGCGGGATTATCTTCCTGATAATAATAGCGTGCGAATAGAAAGTTGACCGCGAAATCTTCGGGAGTTTTTTCAACTAATTTGAGGAGCGCGCTTTTTGCATCGCGATAATTTCCTTCATTGACCTGACGTAATGCTTTTGAAAATCCATCAGCAAGAGCGGGAGTGAATACAGCGCTAAAAAGGAATAAAAAAATGAGCGAACGGCTCATGAATTTTTGTCGTGAAGTTAGCCAGCACAGTTGAGGCGGATAACGCTTGTTTCTAACCCGCATAAAGGTTTGACTAAAATCAAGGACAGGTGAGGAGTTTTCTCTATTTTTGCCACGAACAAAAACCCACTTTATGAAAAAAATATGCACGGTTCTATTTTTCAGTTTTGCCTGTACCGCTCTTTGGGCGCAGCAGGGATTCCACATTGGCTATAAGATTGCTCCGCAAAGCACCTGGATGTTTAATGGAGATAATTCCGACAACGCAAAGTACAGGTTCGTTAGCACCTGGGGTGTGGCGCACGGACCAAGTTTGGCTTATTATTTCAAGCCCACGGTAGGCGTGGGATTTGACCTCATCTTTTCAAAGCAAGGACAAAAATTTCAAGTTCAAAAAGATAGCGATTTCACAAATCATCTTACGCTGAGATATTTAAAACTTCCAATTCTGTTGCATTTCAGCACTGACCCGGAACAGCCTGTAATGTTTACAGGGCAATTCGGTCCCCAGTTCGCGTTCCTTACAAAAGGTGAATTGGAAGTTGAACAAACTATCCCGGGAACAATATTGATTCCGGGAACTTATGATGAAGTTAAGGTCGGATACAAGCCAGTAAATATTGGGTGTGTTCTCGGTTTCGGGATAGGAACATCCTTTGGGACTGATTTTCTTGCAATGACTGTTCAACTGAGATTTGATTTTGGCTTCACTGATGCGGAGGATAAACCCTCTGATGATGAACTGCTCAGTACAATAGGATCCGATCAAGAAGGCTACCACTACTACTATTCAAGCGCCCCTAATTATAGTGATCGTCCGACAACTTTTAATACCACAGCCGGCATTGAAATCGGATTCAAATACATTTTGAGAACGGATAAATAATTCTTAAGAAAGGATTTACAAAAAAGGCTGGCTATGGTCAGCCTTTTTTATTTTGTAGAATTGCTGAAGTATCTTGGCGACCCTAATTACTATTCTACTTGACTGAAAAAGAACTGCATAGAATCATTACAGGTTTATTGAATTTTCCAAGAGAGTGCGAATGGATTGAGTTCAAAGAAAACTTTCATTCAAATGAAGAAATCGGACAAAATATTTCAGTGCTTTCAAACGGGGCTTGCTTATTTAAGCAACCATTCGGGTACTTGGTTTTTGGAGTGAGAGACAACGATAAAAAAATAGTTGGAACTACATTCAAGCCCCTCTCTCATAAAAAGGGTAATGAATTATTTGAACATTGGCTGCTCCAACGACTTAATCCCCGAGTTGATATAAGGGTACATGAGTTCATGTATGAAGGGCTGTTCCTTTCTTTATTTGAAATTCCGGCAGCCACGGGTCAGCCGATTGACTTTTACCACGAGGCTTACATCAGAGTTGGAGGCATAACAAGAAAATTGAGGGAATTTCCAGAGAAAGCAAAAAAAATCTGGCAAAATGACCCCTCATCAGAATTTGAAAAAACAATAGCGCTTGATGGATTAACTGTAAATGATGTAGTTGCATTACTTGATACACATACGCTTTTTGAACTTTTAAAACTTCCGTATCCTGCATCACAAGAGGGAGTTATTGAAAAACTGTTGAGTGATAAACTGATTGTTCACAAAGGAGCAGCGTATGCTATCACTAACTTAGGAGGCATTTTACTTGCAAAAGACATTAACACATTTGACAGACTAAGCAGAAAGGCTCCCAGAGTTATTATTTACAGCGGGAAGAATAAAGTTGAAACACAAAAAGAACAAACCGGAAAGAAAGGTTATGCTTCCGCTTTTCAAGGTTTGGTAGATTACATCAACGACCAGTTGCCCGCTAACGAAGCAATTGAAAGCGCAATCAGAAAAAATGTAAGAGTTTATCCTGAACTGGCAATCAGGGAATTAGTCGCAAACGCATTGATTCATCAGGATTTTTCTTTAACAGGCACAGGTCCCTTATTTGAAATTTATTCTGACAGAATTGAATTTACCAACCCAGGATTACCCTTAATCAGGACAATTCGCTTTATTGATGAATACCAGTCAAGAAATGAAAAATTAGCTTCATTGATGCGCAGATTTGGAATCTGTGAGGAGAAAGGAAGCGGTATTGATAAAGTGATAGGACTTTGCGAAACATTTCAACTACCTGCTCCCGATTTTATCTCTCAGGAGAAACACACGAAGGTGATAATGTATTCACCCATGAGTTTGACGGTAATGGATAGAAGCGATAAGATACGCGCATGTTACCAGCATTGCGCCTTGAAATATGTATCGAACGAAAGAATGACAAACCAAACTTTACGTGAAAGATTCCGCATTAATGAAAAGAATGCGGCTCTTGCTTCAAGGATAATTAGAGATACTATTGAAAAAAAGTTGGTCAAGTATGAAGAACCGGAAAGTAAATCAAGAAAGTACGCAAGATATGTTCCATTTTGGGCTTGATTTTTATTTGACGCCTTGTCGCCATTTTCAAGTCATGCCTTTGTAACTCATTGATTTTCAACAGATTCTTATTTGACGGTTATTTGATTTTCCGGTGACTTTAATGTTGGTAATTCTTTTAGATAATCCATTTAAAATGACTCAAAAATCCTCAAAAACCCTCTTTCTCCTCGATGCCTTCGCGCTCATTTATCGCGCTTACTATGGCTTGGGTGAAAATTTCCTGTACAATTCAAAAGGCATGAACACCACAGCAATCTCCGTGTTCACCGATAGCCTGATGAAAATGCTGAATAAAGAGAAGCCAACCCATGTTGCTGTTGCATTTGATATGGCAGGGCCCACGCAGCGCGACACGGAATATGCGGAATACAAGGCGAACCGTCAGGCGATGCCGGAAGATATTGCGATTTCTATTCCTTACATCAAAGAGATTCTGCAAGCCATGCACATCCCGATTTTGGAATACGAAGGCTACGAAGCGGATGATGTAATTGGAACGATTGCAAAAAAGGCTGAGAAAGATGGCTACAAGGTTTTCATGGTCACGCCTGATAAAGATTTCGGTCAGCTCGTCTCGCAAAACATCAAAATCTACAAGCTGCCATTTCGAGGAAATCCGGAACAAATTCTGGGCGAAGACGAAATCAAAGCCAAATGGGAAATAGAAAATGTGGAGCAGGTGAAAGACATTCTTGGTTTGATGGGCGACAGCGTTGACAATATTCCGGGAATAAGAGGTGTGGGAGAAAAAACTGCTATCAAGCTTTTAAAAGAATTCGGCAGCGTGGAAAATCTGCTCGCCAACACAGCTCAAGTGAAAGGCAAACTGCGCGAGAAAATTGAGCAACATGCGGATGATGCGCGCATGTCGAAGAAGCTCGCCACCATCGTCACAGACTTGCCGATTGAAGTGGATGAAGCAGAATATGCGTTGTCGCAACCCGATAAAGAAAAGCTGGGAAAGCTCTTTGCTGATTTGGAATTTCGCAGTCTTGGCAAGCGTTTGCTTGGCGATGATTTTTCAGCAAATCAACAGCAACCTGCGCCAAGTCAAGGTCAGGGAGATTTGTTTGCAAGCGAACCGGAAGCAAAAGTGCAGCCTGTTGTTGAAGCAGGAAAAAATATTCACAACACAATTCATCATTATCATCTCGCAGATTCAAAAGAAATTCAAGAGCGGCTTTTTGAACATTTGAAAAAAGCACACGCTTTTTCTTTTAAAACAGAAACTACCACAGGCGACCCGAACAACTGTGAAATCACAGGTATTGCGTTTTCATTTTCCGAACACGAAGGATATTTTATTCCGATTCCCGCGCCACCCTTCGACTCCGCTCAGGGTGACGGCATGCGCTCAGGAATTCCGAATGAAATCAAAGAAGCATTTGAAAATGAGAAAATTAAAAAGAGCGCGCACGATATTAAGTTTGATGTCATCGTGCTGCATCATGCGGGCGTGCAGGTGAACGGGCATTTGTTTGACACGATGCTCGCGCATTATGTAATTGATGGGGATGCGCGTCATCGTCTCGATTTACTTTCTGAAAATTATCTCGGCTACTCGCTGCTCACCAAAGAAGAAACCGACAGTGAAACAGGCAGGCGCAAAAAAGTTTTATTGCTTGAAGACCCTGCATCCGTTGCCGACCGCGTCCTTGAAATTTCTGATGTGTCGCTGCAACTCAAAAAGAAATTCGAGCCGCTGCTGAAAGAGCATCATTACGAAAAGCTTTTTCATGAAGTAGAAATGCCGCTCGTCAATGTTTTGGCGGATATGGAAATGGAAGGCGTGGGAATTGACCTGCCGTTCCTGAAAGACTTTGCCGTGCAAATGGACAAAGACATCACGGAACTGCGTGAAGAAATTTTCAAGGAAGCTGACACACAATTCAATATTGATTCTCCGAAGCAGTTGGGCGAAGTGCTGTTCGACAAATTGAAAATTCCTTACGAAGGCAAGAAAACAAAAACAGGACAATACAGCACAGGCGAAGAAGTGCTTTCGCTCCTTCAGCGCGAACATCCGGTGGCGGGAAAAGTGCTGCTGTATCGCGGGTTGGTGAAATTGAAATCAACGTATGTGGATGCGCTGCCGCTGCATGTCAATCCGCGAACGCAGCGCATTCATACGAGTATGAACCAAGCTGTTGCTGCGACAGGGAGATTGAGTTCCGCAAATCCGAACCTGCAAAACATTCCGATTAAAACAGACAGAGGCAGCGAAATCCGCAGGGCATTCACTACGCGCAATGAGGGCTATGTAATGCTTTCAGCCGATTACTCGCAAATTGAACTACGCATTATTGCCGCGCTCAGTCAGGATGAAGGATTGATTCACGCATTCAAAGAAGGGCATGATGTGCATACGGCAACAGCGGCTCGCGTGTATGGAGTGCCGCTCAATTTGGTTTCGCGCGAGATGCGCGGCAACGCCAAGATGGTGAACTTCGGACTGATGTATGGCATGTCTGCGTTCGGACTTTCACAGCGCACAGGCTTGCAGCGCAAAGAAGCGAAAGAAATTATTGACAACTATTTCGCGCAGTTTCCCGGCATCAAGCGCTTCATGGATGAGGCGATTGAAAAAGCCCGCAAGCTTGGCTATGCCGAAACTATCATGGGCAGAAGACGCTGGCTGCCCGATATCAACTCCAAAAATTTCACTGTGCGCGGCTTTGCCGAGCGCAACGCCATTAACACTCCCATTCAAGGCTCGGCTGCCGACATGATAAAAATTGCGATGATTAAGATTCATGAGCAGTTTGCAAAAAAGCAGTTGCAGTCAAAAATGATTTTGCAAATCCATGACGAGTTGTTGTTTGATGTGGTGAAAGACGAAATCAAAGAAGTGGAATCCATCGTGCAACACTGCATGAAAACCGCGCTGCATCTTGAAGTGCCGATTGTGGTGGAAATGGGAGTTGGAAGGAATTGGCTGGAGGCGCATTGAAAAATCTAAACTTTTGTATCATTGACAAAATTTTCCGTCCTGATGAAAAAAATCTGCATCCTGTTTTTTTGTTTCCTTGCAGCAGCATGTTCAAAAGAATATACTTTGCCAGCTTATTACAAACTGGGTCCGAAGCACAAAGTGATAGCCATCGTTCCGCCTGAAATGAAATTCACCGGGCGAATGCCGAAGGATGTTTCTGCAACGGAAGTAGCCAAGATTGAAGAAGTGGAGAGTCTCGCTTTTCAAAAAGATATTTTTGATGAGTTGATTCGCGCTTCCGGTCCTGATAAGAAGGATGTGAAGATTGACATGCAGTCATTGAGCAAAACCAACCAGATGCTCAAATCAGCAGGCATCAGCATTCGCGATTCGTGGGGCAAAAGCCCGGAGGAGCTTTGCAAACTGCTTGGAGTAGATGCCATCGTGCGCGGCAATATGGAGAAGGAGCGCTTCATGAGCGACCTTGCCTCTTATGGCGTTGACGTGGCGCAGGATATTCTTGACATCCTCATGAATAAAATTCCGCTCGACCTGCCCAATCCAAATTCATCGGTTACGGATGCCAGCCGCACTTACCGCGTGAAAGGCGCAGCGCAATTGATTGACGGCAATGAAAGTCTTACGCTTTGGGGCATGGACCGCCAGTTTGATGCAAACTGGGATCAGCCAGTGAATGAATCCGTAAAATATCTTGCAAGAGTATTTGTGAAAGGATTTCCCTACAGGGAGGAGTGATAGGTTGCTCTGACTTTATGCTAACTCAGAGTTCTTCAGTTTGCTGTGCCTGTAACCGTAAATGAAGTAAATGACAAATCCCAGCGCAAGCCAGATAAGAAACCGTTCCCAGTTTGACGTGCCTGATTCGCAGAGCAGATAGGAGCAGGAAAGAAATCCCAGCACAGGAATAAGCGACAAATTTTTCAGGAAAGAAATAATTGTAATGGCGATGAACACGAAGCCGAAAATCGCATAAGGCACTTTTCCGCGCAACGCATTCCATATACCATCAGCCGAATCAAGCGAGAAGTAAGCCGAAACACCTTCCATGTTGTACTTGAATAACAATGCAACGGTCAGCGCAAGCAAAAGCGGCATGATAAACTTTGAGTTCACATACGGCACTTTGAATTTGCCCGACTGTCTGTTCGGGTCATTTTGCAACTTCAGGATGCCGCCACACACCAGCACAAACGCAAACAATGTCCCCACGCTTGTGAGGTCAATCACTTCTTGCAGATTCAGAAACAAGGCAGGAACAGCAGTCAACACGCCCGTAAGGATTGTAGAAAAAGAAGGCGTTTTAAAACGCGGGTGGATTTTTGAAAATATAGCAGGCAGCAATCCATCGCGGCTCATCGCCATCCAGATGCGCGGTTGCCCGACTTGAAAAACAAGAATCACGCTTGCCGTTGCAATCACCGCGCTGATGGCTACGATGCCCGCAATCCAATCGAGGTTCACCTGCTGAAACACAAATGCCAGCGGGTCGCCCACATTCAGTTGGTCATATTTCACCATGCCCGTCACCACCAGCGCAATCAGCACATAAACAATCGTGCAGATGATGAGCGAATAAATCATGCCGCGCGGCAAATCGCGCTGCGGGTCTTTACATTCTTCAGCAGTGGTTGAAATCGCATCAAAGCCGATATAGGCAAAGAACACGGCAGCCGTGCCTTTCAGCACTCCGCTGATTCCATTTGGTAAAAAGGGATTCCAGTTTTCCGGCTGCACATAAAATGCGCCCAGCGCAATCACCATCAGTATCACCACCATCTTAATTGCCACCATGATGTTCGCAGAGTTTCTTGTTTCTTTAATTCCGATGTAGGTGATAGAGGTAATTACGCACAAAATGAAAAATGCAGGTAGGTCGCAGATGATGCGAATGCCCGCGATTTGCGGAGCATGTATCCATGCGAGATATTTCGCCTGCAAGCCTGCGTCCAGCGCGGCAACGGATGCGCTTATACCAAGTTGCTGTGTTGCTTCTGCAAAGCCCGCTTGCGCAGTCCAGTAATCCATCGTCAGAAATTCGGGGATATGCAATCCGAAGCCCGTACACATCGTGGTGAAATAATCGCTCCATGAAATGCCTACCGCGATGTTGCCGATGGCATATTCCATCAGCAAATCCCACCCGATAATCCACGCGATGATTTCCCCGAATGCCACATACGAATACGTGTATGCGCTGCCGCTCACTGGCACCATGCTCGCAAACTCTGCATAGCACAGCGCTGAAAATCCGCATGCAACCGCCACGAAAAGAAACAGCAAAATGATACCCGGACCGCCATTATAACTTGCCGTGCCGATGGTTGAAAAAATTCCTGCGCCCACCACTGCGGCAATGCCAAACGCGGTGAGGTCGCGCGCAGTCAGCGTTCTGTGCAATCCTGATGCGCCCTCACTCTCCGTCAATCCTTTTGACGCATCATCTAAAACCTGCGTGACTGATTTTTTGCGAAAGAGGGACACTAAGCGTTTATGATTGGAAGTTTGTAGTTGTGGACGAAGGTAATAAAATGTTCGTGTCTGTGGTTAATCCCCCGGATTATTCAGCAGCGGAACATCGCAGGTCTTAGCTGACAACGCTGCAAGGACAGGTTGCTTCCTTTTATATTCAAACCTTTTTCACTACCTTTCAAGAAGTGAAAAGTAAAATCTTCATTTTAAGAATCTTGCTGCAAGGCGTTTTCAACAATGCTGCCTTTGCGCAAATCACAGGACCGGAGCAGGATTGCATCGGGGCGATTCCGGTTTGCCAAACGGTTTATGTTCAAAATCAATCTCACCAGATCGGTGGTAACACAGATGATGCTAAAAAGAAGGAGTAAAAAAATTATCTTGTAAATAAATTAAGTCCCAGACAATGACAGAAACAACTCCCTTAAAAATTCGCTGGTGGCTGCATCTGCTGCTGTTTGTACTTTTCACATTGGCAACATTTTATTTCTATTCGGCATTCGATTCATTCATAGATGAAATCCATGAACCGGTTGAAGAGATGAAACGCTTCTATAGGATTGCTTACTGGCTTATACCCTTACTGGGCGCTGCCATTCTGCTGCACATTATAGGGCTCTTGTTTTTGACTGTTAGGGGCATTCAATCGAAGAAATACCTAAGTGTAGGCTTCCTGTTATTTATCGCGTACATTAATTATCAGTTGCTGATGGTACTGAAACCTCTGTGGGATTCCGTTCATTTTGTGTCACTTTTTGAATCATCCATGTAGCCAACACACGCTGAAGATTTCAACACCTTCCCACAACTTCCTTTCCCCTAATCCTTACGCTTCTTTTATATTTGAGCGGCTTTTCAATCCATTAATACACGCTCCATGACGGACATCGCTCAACTGAAAAAAATCGCCTCGCAGGTGCGCAGGGATATTGTAAGAATGACCAACGGGGCGCAAAGCGGGCACCCCGGAGGCTCGCTCGGCTGCACGGAGTTTTTCATCGTGCTCTACTTTGAAATCATGCAGCACAACCGCGCTTTCAGCATGGATGCCATCGGGGAAGATGTGTTTTTTCTTTCCAACGGACATATCAGTCCCGTGTGGTATAGCGTTCTTGCGCACAGCGGTTATTTTGAAACAAAAGAAATGAGCACGTTCCGTAAAATCAACTCGCGCCTGCAAGGGCATCCCGCCACTGCCGAGGATCTGCCCGGCATACGTGTGGCGAGCGGCTCGCTGGGGCAGGGGCTTTCGGTAGCGATTGGCGCGGCTTTGGCAAAGAAATTGAATAACGATACACGCATGGTTTATTCCCTGCATGGCGATGGCGAATTGCAGGAAGGGCAGATTTGGGAAGCCGCAATGTTTGCCGTGCAGCACAAGGTTGATAATTTGATTTCAACCATTGACTGGAACGGCTTGCAGATTGACGGACCAAACGACAGCGTAATTACACTGGGCGATTTGCCCGCCAAGTGGAAAGCATTCGGTTGGGAAGTAATCGTGCTCGAAAACGGGAACGATATGGAAGCGGTAATTAAAACGCTGCAACTTGCACAAACAAAAACAGGCAAAGGAAAGCCGGTGATGATACTGATGAAAACCGTGATGGGCAAAGGCGTTGATTTTATGGAAAACAATCACAACTGGCATGGCGTAGCCCCTGATGATGCACAATTGGCAAAGGCATTATCGCAGTTGGAAGAAACGGTGGGGGATTATTGAGTGTTGGGTGTTGCGGGTAGAGTGTCGAGTAGATGTTGAGTTAAAATAAAATTCTTGAAATTATACCGAGTGCGTTTGTTTTTTAAAATCTCGCTACTTTATATTCTATGCGCATTACTGTATTTCCCCGCATCCGCGCAATTTGCGAATGAATATTCTCCCAAATTCACGCGCATTCTTTTTTTGGTTGACGGCTCCGGCAGCATGAAAGAGCCGATGGATGGCAGCACGCGGTTTGATCTTGCAAAAAATTTGATTGCCGAATATCTCGACAGTCTTTCCCGCACGAGTGCAAAAACAGAAACAGCAGTGCGCGTTTTCGGGCATCAGTTTCATCGTTCGGCAGCAAATTGCCAGGACTCCAAACTCGAAGTGCCTTTTGGAAAGCACACGGCAGCTTCAGTGAAGATGCGTTTAGATGCAATCACTCCGCAAGGCTGGACGGCAATTGCTTATTCAATGGAGCAAGCGGCAAAAGATTTTCCGGAGCAAGCGGATGTAACCAATGCAATGGTGCTGATTACCGATGGGTTGGAAACCTGTGGCGGTAATCCTTGCGCGATTGCAGAATTATTTCAGCGAAAGAAAATTGCGCTCAAGCCTTTTATCATCGGTTTGGGAATTCCGGCTGACAAGCAAAAGGCATTTGACTGCGTGGGAAAATATTATGACGTGACGACAACTTCTACATTTGATGCAGTGATGAAAACCGTTGTCACGCAGGCGATGAACCCCACCACCACGCAAATCAATTTGCTCAACGCTTTCGGCAAACCAACGGAGACTGATGTTGAGGTGAGCCTGCATGATAGCTACAGTGGCGCGTTGCTCTATAATTTTATTCATGCGCTCAATGGAGCAGGGCTGCCCGACACGCTGATGCTGAATCCGATGGCGAAGTATGATGTCATTGTGCATTCCGTGCCGCAGGTTTCAAAAAATGGAGTTGAACTGATTGCAGGAACACACAACATCATCCCAGTGGAGGTGCCGCAAGGCAGCCTGAAACTTGCCGAAGCCGGATTGTATAAACGCGCAACGCCCTTACAATGCATCATTCGTGAAAAGGGCAAGCGGGAAATTTTAATGGTTCAGGATTTTGGCATCGCGCATAAATATCTCACCGGAGTTTACGATCTCGAAATTCTCACGCTGCCAATGATAAAAATGCAGGATGTGCCAATGAAGCAGGGCGTGGTGAAAGATATTACTGTGGAAAGCCCCGGCACGTTGAGCATCACGAATTCATTTGGCGGCATCGCAAGCATTTATGTTGCCGGTGATGGAAAAATGGAAAGAGTGTATGAATTCAAAAAGCTGACTTCAAAAGAAATATTACTGCTGCAACCGGGAAAGTATGTGATGGTGACAAGGCTCAATGATAAAAAGAGTTCAGTTTTCACGCGTACAGACAATTTTGAGATTTCATCAGGCACAATAACCGCGTTGCGTTTGTAAAAGAATTTTGATTGAACATGTTTTATCGTACCCCACATATCCTCTTATTCTTTCTCCTACTGCTTTCTATTTCTACGTTCGCCCAATCCTCAAAACAAAATAACCAGCGCACACGCATCCTCTTTTTGCTCGATGCTTCAGGCAGTATGCAAAGCAAATGGGGAACAGGAAACATGGAAACACGCTGGCACTCGGCAAGAAATATTTTAACTGAAATGGTAGACTATCTCAGCCAGCGTAAGGATGTGGAGTTGGCGCTGCGCGTATATGGACATCAGTCTATGCTCACGATGAAAGATTGCAAAGACACACAGCTTGAAGTGGGATTCAGCCTCAACAGCATGAGTTACATTAAAACCCGCTTGCAAACACTCAGCCCCAAAGGAGTAACTCCGATTGCCTATTCATTGGAAAAAGCCGCTGCCGATTTTCCTGATAACAAAGGCAGAAACATCATCATTCTGATGACGGATGGAGAAGAGTCATGCGGGGGCGACCCGTGCGCGGTGGCAAATGCGCTGGAAGAAAAAAATATCGTGCTCAAGCATTTCGTCATCGGCATTGGCGTGGAGGCAAGCGCGCGGCAGGCGTTTGATTGCATCGGCTCTTATTTTCAGGCGCAGGATCCGGTGGCGCTGAAAAATACATTGAGTTTGATTGTGAATAAAATTCTTGTGAAGACAACCGCAGAAGTGGATTTACTTGATGGCGAAAGCAATCCATCGGAAACGGATGTGAACATGAGTTTTTTCAATCTTCCTACGGGATTGCGGAAATATGATTTCTACCACACGCTGAATGTGCGCGGCTTTCCTGACACCTTATTTGTTGACCCTGTGAGTGAGTATGATTTATTAATCCACACGTTGCCGCCCGTGCGTAAGGAAAATGTCGCGCTTGCCTCCGAAGGACACAACATAATCTCAGTTGACGCAGCGCAGGGCAGCATGGAAATTTTGCTGCAAGGAAAAACGCTGAACAACAATCTGAATAATAAAATTAAATGCCTGGTGCGTAAAAAGGATTCGGGAGAAATCGTGAACGTGCAGGATTTCAACACCACCGAAAAATATCTTGTCGGGAAATACAACCTCGAAATTCTTACGCTGCCACCCACCTATATCAACGATGTGGATGTCTCTCAATATAAAACCACAAAAATTGAATTACCCACTCCGGGCATTGCTAACCTTGTGAAAAAATATGAAGTCTATGGAGGCATCTTTCTTGTGAAAGAGGGAAGGTTGCAGAAAATCTACGAGATGAATGCGGACGCGAAAAATGAGTTGATTGCACTTTCGCCTGGTTCGTATCAACTGATTTACCGCCCGAAATTTTCCAAGACCATGCACAACACCAAAACTGTGGAATTTCAAATCGTTTCCGGTGAATCTGTTTCTTTAAATTTATAGCCACATGCTCAAACAAATGATTGCAACCGACAAGAAAGACACCCGCTCAGGTTTTGGCGCAGGAATGCTCGAGCTGGGAAGAAAAAACAAAAACGTAGTCGCGCTGTGCGCTGACCTCAGCGGCTCGCTGAAGCTCGATGAATTCATTAAGGAATTTCCCGAACGCTTTTTTCAGGCGGGCGTTGCAGAAGCCAACATGATTGGCGTTGCCGCAGGCTTGACCATTGGCGGGAAAATTCCGTTCGCAAGCACATTCGCAAATTTTGCAACGGGAAGAGTGTATGACCAAATCAGACAATCCATCGCCTATTCAAATAAGAATGTGAAAATCTGCGCATCACACGCAGGATTGACGCTGGGCGAAGATGGCGCAACGCATCAAATCCTTGAAGACATCGGCTTGATGAAAATGCTGCCGAATATGACAGTGATTGTACCCTGTGATTACAACCAAACAAAAGCAGCGACTCTTGCGATTGCCGAATATATTGGTCCTGTTTATCTGCGCTTCGGCAGACCGAAAGTGCCCAATTTCACGCCAGCCGACCAGCCGTTTGAAATCGGCAAGGCGCAATTAATTAGTGAAGGCTTTCACGTTTCAATTATTGCCACAGGTCATTTGGTATGGAAAGCAATTGAAGCAGCTAAAGAATTGGCAGATAAAGGATTCAGCGCTGAAATCATAAATATCCACACGATTAAACCTTTGGACGAGCAAGCCATTCTAAAGTCCGTCAGCAAAACGCGGTGCGTAGTGTCGGCAGAAGAGCATCAGCGTAATGGCGGTTTGGGCGACAGCATTGCGCAGTTGCTCGCGCGGGAGTTTCCCGCACCGATGGAGATGGTGGCAGTCAATGATTCATTCGGTGAAAGCGGCAAGCCCGAAGAACTGATGAAGAAGTATCACATTGACACACCCGACATTGTGCAGGCAGCGCTGAAGGTGATGACGAGGAAGTAGGTATATGTTGTCATGCCGGATTCATTCCGGCATCCCCTGAGTATTTTAGAGTATGAATGAGAACATTACAGTATGGGATTGCGGAACAAGTCCGCAATGACAGATATCCTTTCATGGAACTCCCCGACTCACAAATTCTCTCCACTTTTCGCAACTCTTTCACTAAAGAAGAAGGCTTCAAAATGCTGGTAGTGAAATACCGCCAACGGTTGTATTGGCAAATCAGACGCATGGTGTTCAGTCATGCTGATACCGATGATGTGCTGCAAAATGTATTTATCAAAGTTTGGAAGAGTCTGGGCAACTTTCAGGAACAGTCGCAGTTGTTCACCTGGCTTTACCGTATCGCAGTGAATGAATCGCTCACGTTTCTCAGTCAGAAAAAAAAACAAGCCGCAGACTCACTGGAAAACAATGAGGTTGAAATTTCAGAACGCCTCACAGCCGATACTTATTTTGACAGAGATGCAATTGAAAAGAAGTTGCAAGCCGCTATTGCCATGCTGCCTGATAAGCAGAAGCAGGTTTTCCTGCTTCGTTATTATGATGAACTGCGGTATGAAGAAATGAGTGAAATGTTGGGCACATCCGTAGGCGCATTGAAAGCATCGTATCATCACGCAGTGAAAAAAATTGAAGAAAGATTGAAAGGCGATTAAACCTTTGTCTATAAACATTATCAAAGAAACAGTTTTCACAACATGGAAAACAAAGACGACATTCAAAAAGAACTGAACGAACTTGCTCCGAAACTCGGAAGCATGGAGAAAAAAAATCTATTCCCTGTGCCGGATTATTATTTTCAGAGTTTGCCCGATAAGCTATTGGCGCGTGTAAAAAACGAACCGCAACCCTGGACTGAGCGGTTGGAAAATTCGCTCAATAGAATTTTTTCGCGCATCTTTCAGCCTCGCTATACCGTGACGTTTGCCACCAGCCTTGTTCTGCTTGCTGTTGCCATCGGATTTTTGAAAAAGAAAGAAACGGACAATGGCGCACCGCAGCTTTCTCAAATCCCGACCGAAGAAATTGACGCTTACATTCTTGCAGACCTTGATGAATTCGAAATTATCGGACTGAATACAACAACCGAAATCTCGAGCGAAACGGAGCGGATTATTCCCGACAATATTTCAGACGAAGAACTAAACAACTACCTGAACGATAATATTGATAACCAAACCCTCGAGGAGGAATTTTTATGAAAACCATTTTGAAAAAATTAGCTGCGCTTGCATTTATTTCATTCCTGCTTTTGAACATTACCGTTGCGCAACCCGCTACCGGTATGGAGGAAAAGAAAGAACAAATCGAAATGATGCGCATTGCGTTCATCACGCAGAAACTTGCGCTGACCCGCGAGGAGGCGCAGAAGTTTTGGCCCGTGTATAACGAATACCGCGATGCGCTTGATGCGATGCGCAAAGAGCGGCAAGAAACCTACAAAAAATACAAGGCTGATTTTGAAACATTCACCGACAAGGAATACACAGAATATGCAGACAACGAAATCATTTCCCGCCAGCGCGAATTGGATTTAATGAAAAAATATCACGTGGAATTCAAAGGAGTATTGCCAATTAAAAAAGTTGCGCTGCTCTATCGCGCTGAAAATGAATTCAAGAAATCTTTATTGAAGGAAGCGCACGAAAGAAAGGCGGATTAATTCCGGAACACGCATTTATGGATTTCCTCCTCCGCTGAAATTTCTCTATTTTCAGTAGAAATTTCTTGTTATGAAAATTTCTTCTTTAGCGCTTGTGCTGTTTTTCCTTTTTTCAATAGATGAAGCATACGCCCAAACAATTACAGGCAGTTTTTCTTTTGGCGGGCAAACAAGAAATTTTCGCGTGCATCTGCCGCCAAATTTCAGCACGTCAACAAAGCTGCCGCTCGTATTGAACCTGCATGGGCTTGGCTCCAACGGACAGCAACAGGAACTTTATACCGGCTTTAACACAATTGCAGACACCGCGCGTTTGGTGGTTGTTTATCCTGATGCGCTCAATGGCGGTGGCGGCACGGGTGCCACAGGTCCTGAGTGGAATGCTTACGGATTACAGTCAACGCCAAATGATGTGGGATTTCTTTCCGCATTGATTGATACAATGTATGCGCGTTACAATATCGATTTAAGCCGAGTGTATTCCACGGGCATGTCTAATGGCGGTTACATGACTTACAGACTTGGCTGTGCGCTCAGTTGCAGAATTGCGGCAATCGCATCAGTGACAGGATTGATGTCACCCAATCCATTGCTTACCTGCAATATTTCCAGACCGGTGCCTGTGATGCAGATTCACGGAACAAATGATGCGACTGTGCCTTACTCAGGAGTTGCGACAACCATCTCGACATGGGTATCAAAAGATGGCTGTCCCGGAACGCCTTCCACCAGTAATCTTCCTGACATAAACACAAGCGATAACTCAACAGTTACAGTTGATTATTATGGTCCGTGCAACAGCGCATCAGAGGTTATACTTTATACTATAAACAATGGAGGTCATACGTGGCCCGATGCTACAATCAATCTTCCGGGAGTAGTCACCAACCGCGATTTCAATGCGAGCAGCACGATTTGGAATTTCTTTAAAAAATACAGCATCACTGCCGCTGACCTTTCTATTTCCGGATTGGCAAGTTCCTATTGTTCCGGTGCATCTGCTGTGACACTTACTGGTTCCCCATCGGGCGGCACTTTCTCCGGCACAGGTGTGAGTGGTAGTACATTCAATCCTGCATTAGTAAATCCGGAAACAACAGTAACGATTACTTATACAAGAACTTCAGGCAGTTGCACGTATTACATAACGCAAAACGTCACGGTGACTTCGGGCGCAACTGCATCCATCTCACCTGCATCAGTCACAATTTGCAGCGGAAGCACAACGCTTACTGCAAGCGGTGGAACGGGTTATGCATGGAACACAGGTGCAAATACGGCAAGCATTACGGTAAGCCCAGTGACAACAACAAGTTATACTGTCACGGTTTCTGACGCATCGGGTTGTTCAGCCACAACATCAAGAACAGTGACGGTGACGTCTGGACTAACAGCTACCATCTCACCAATAACAGCGATTATTTGTGACGGGCAAAATATCACGCTTACTGCTTCAGGCGGCACAAATTATAGTTGGAGTAATGGGGCGGCAACGGCAAGCATTACTGTAAATTCTACTTCAACCACAACATACACTGTGACAGCAACTGATGCAGGCGGTTCATGTTCGGCAACTGCTTCAAAAATAGTAACAGTAAATTCTAATCCGAATGTTGTAATCTCCCCGGGAAACGCGACAATTTGCAATGGAGAAAATATTCAACTCACCGCATCGGGAGGAGTGAATTATTTTTGGAGTAATTCTATGGTTGCTGCCAGCATCAGTGTAAATCCATCCTCAACCACCGCTTATATCGTCACTGTTACAGACGGAAATGGATGCACTGCTTCTGCTTCAAAAACGGTTACAGTAAATTCTATTCCTGTCGCAACTATTTCACCGGCAACAGCTACCATTTGCAGCGGGAGTGTAACATTGACAGCAAGCGGAGGAACAACTTATTCTTGGAGCAATGGTTCTATAAATTCAAGCATCACGGAGAGTGCTGTTTCAACAACAAGCTACACTGTCACAGTAACAAATGCCAACGGATGCACGGTTGCTGCTTCAAGAACAGTTACTGTTACTTCGGGACTAACGGCTGAAATCACACCCAACTCAGCAACGATTTGCACCGGAGAAAATAGTACGCTCACTGCAAGCGGAGGAACAAATTATATATGGAGCAACGGAGCGACTACTGAAAGTATTTCTGTAAATCCATCTTCCACCTCCACATATTCTGTAACAGTTTCTGATGCTGGCGGCTCGTGCTCGGCAACTACCTCTGCGACAGTTACAGAAAACCCGCTTCCGGTTGCAACGGCTGTTGCCAATCCGGTTTCAATTATTCAGGGTGATTCAGCAACGCTCACTGCAAGCGGAGGAACTTCTTACCAATGGAGCAGCGGACAAACAACGGCTTCTATTTCAGAGAGTCCTTTGCTAACCTCGACTTATATTGTTACGGTGACAGATGCAAATGGCTGTACGGCAACTGCCCAAGCAACTCTAACTGTTTTGCCGTCAGGAATAAAAGAGAGCACCTCGCTTTTGTCGTTTGCTGTTTATCCTAATCCAGCGCAGGATGTTTTGAATATTGAGTCTGTGCTCACGAATTCTGCTGCTGCGGAAATTGAAATTTATTCGCATGCCGGAAAAAAAATGTATGCAACGAAAACAGGTTTGGGTAATCTTCAGATTTCATTGCGCGAAGCAGGCTTCACTCCCGGTGTTTATTTTCTGCGCTTGAAAAATGAAAATGGTTTCGTTGTAAAAAAAATCGTGAAGACAGAATAGCAGACTTACTAACCCCCAACGGGCGCTAAAAAAATCAAAGATTTTTCAACTTCTCCCAAATGTCCGGCAACTGTCGCAGAATCGCCATCTCTTTCCACTTATCACGAGCTACAACGGCAGGACTGCCAAAATAGATTTTGCCGCCTTCTAAGGATTTACTCACGCCTGATTGGGCGAGTACAATTGCCTTTGATCCTATATGCAGAGCTTTTGAAACTCCCACTTGTCCCCAAAGAATTACTTCGTCTTCGATAATCGTTTTTCCGGCTATGCCAACCTGCGCGGAAATCAAGCAGTTTTTTCCAATCACAACGCCATGCCCCACCATCACGAGGTTATCGAGTTTAGTACCTTTGCCAATAATGGTATCGCCTGACACGCCACGATCAATCGTGCATCCGGAACCGATTTCCACATCATCTTCAAGAATCACTTTGCCGCAGGAGTGCAGTTTTTCATAATAGTTCTCCATGCCATTGCGGAACTTGAAGTAGAAAGCATCACCGCCAATCACCGCATTGGGTTGAATGATGACATTGTTGCCAATTATGCTATGGTCACAGATGCTTACGTTAGCATGTAGGATGCAGTTGCTCCCGATTTTCACATGATTGCCAATGAACACGCCCGGCTGGATGATGGTGTTTTCACCGATGGTTGCCGACTTACTGATGCGCTCGCTGCACGGCTCAAAGGGCATGAAGTGTTGCGTCAGCTTATTAAAATCACGGAAAGGATCTTTGGAAACAATGAATGCTTTGCCATTGGGCGAAGCAATTTCTTTGTTGATGATGACGAACGAAGCTTTGGAACGCAACGCTACATCATAATATTTCTCTTTGTCAACGAAAGTAATATCACCGGGAACCACCTTGTGGATTTCATTAATGCCCGTGATGAGCATGTCGGGGTTTCCCACCGGCTTGGCTCCAAGAAACCCGGCTGCCTCACCGAGGGAAAGTGGCTTTTTAAGCTTCATTCAACTTTTTTCACCAAAAAATCGCAGGGGCGAAAGTATCGAAAAATCCTGAAATAGACGAATGGAAGGCGGGGCTTGGTTGCATGGAGATTTGCTGATGTGCCAAATAGCCGATGTGCCGATTTTTAATTTTTTGGTTTCGCATGTAGACTAATGAAAACACAAACCTTTAGGAGGATTTCTACTAAGTAAGATTCATTGGCACATTGGCTAATTGACACATCGTCACATTAGCATCTAATTGGCTAATCGGCACATCCGCATTAACTTGCAGACAAAATAATACGATGAAAGAAACCGCCCTTACCCCCGTTCATATCAGTCTCGGAGCCAAGATGGCTGAATTTGCAGGCTACAACATGCCGATTGTTTATACCTCCATTAATGAAGAACATGCTGCCGTGCGCAACGGTATGGGCGTGTTTGATGTGTCGCACATGGGTGAATTCATGTTGAAAGGAAAAGGTGCGCTTGACCTCATTCAGAAGGTGACTACGAATGATGCTTCCAAACTCATGCCCGGCAAGGCACAGTATTCCAGCCTGCCCAACCTCAATGGCGGCTTGGTGGATGACCTGCTCGTGTATATGATTGCCGAAAATGAATATCTGCTCGTGGTGAATGCTTCCAACATTCAAAAGGATTGGAACTGGATTGCGCAATTCAATACCGATGGCGTGGAGATGACGGATATTTCCGATAATATCACGCTGCTCGCAGTGCAGGGACCGAAGGTTGTCGAAGCGTTGCAAACATTAACTACTGTTGATTTAAAAACGATTCCTTATTACAGTTTTGCAAAAGGAAAATTCGCAGGCATTGACAATGTAGTTATCTCCGCAACAGGCTACACGGGTGCGGGCGGCTTTGAATTGTATTTTGATAAAAAACATGCGCTGAAAATCTGGGAGGCAGTTTTTGCAGCGGGAAAAGATTTTGGCGTGAAGCCTGTCGGGCTTGCCGCGCGTGACACGCTGCGCCTCGAAATGGGTTATTGCCTGTATGGAAATGATATTGATGATACTACAAGTCCGCTTGAAGCGGGACTTGGTTGGATTACCAAATTCACCAAAGACTTTAACAGCAAGGAAATATTCCTGAAGCAAAAGCAAGAAGGCGTGAAAAGAAAATTGATTGGCTTTGAGTTGGTGGAGAAAGGAATTCCCCGCCATGACTACCGTATTCTTGATGCAGAAGGAAACGTAATTGGAAAAGTAACATCCGGCACGATGGCGCCCACGCTGAAGAAGCCTGTCGGCATGGGCTATGTGGCAACACCCTTTGCGTCATTGGAAAAAGAAATCTTTATCGAAATCCGCAACAGCGCTGTTCGCGCACGCGTGGTGAAGATGCCGTTTTTGGCGGTAGAGACTGTTTAAGAAATTCCAAGTTCCAATAATCAAATTTCAATTCCTTGAATCTTCCTATAATTTGAAATTTGATGCTTGTATTTTGAAATTTACCTCAGCTTTTTATTCCTTTTATGCCTCTTCTTATCCCGCTTTGTCTTCTTCTCCAAATTCCGTTTCAGCGCTTCCGTTAAATCCACGCCCGTTTGGTTGGCGAGGCAAATGGTGACAAATAATACATCCGCAAGTTCATCAGCGAGTTCATTTTTCTTGTCAGATTTTTTGAAGGATTGCTCGCCATATTTCCGCGAAATGATACGCGCTACTTCGCCTACTTCTTCTGCGAGTATCGCCATGTTCGTGAGTTCGTTGAAGTAACGGACTCCTGTTGTTTTTATCCAACTGTCAACGGTTTTCTGGGCTTCGTGAATGGTCATGGTATTTTATTTAGCCTCACCCCTGCCCCTCTCCATTTGGAGAGGAGAGTCCGGGCATGATCGTTATTTTTTCAGATACAACATAATCAGCACTGCCGCCACGAGCAGCGCGGGCAACATGCGCACAATCAGATTATTGATGATGACGCGGTGCGCTTCATCATCCACTTTTCCGAAATACATTTTGTAGGTACAATAAGCAAACATCAGCCCTGTTACGATGCCGCCCGCCTGCATCATTACAGCCGCACCGGGCCAGTGCATCAACGTGAACAACATTCCCATCATCGTCACCGCTAATGCCGTGTAGCTGATTTGCATCGCGATTGCAAATGACCTGTTTGATTGCAGTTTGAAAATTTCCGTTGTTGTTACGCCAAGAAATAGGTACACCGCTGCAAGCGTGGATAGCCCGATGTTGAGAAGCGAATAGCCCGCAGGAATTTTTTTTGTCATCAGCGCAACGCCAATCATTGTTACGAGCAAGCCGACAATTTCGATGCGCGAAATCCCGCGTTCGAATTTCTCAGGACTCGTGGCAACAAATTTTTTCAGGTCAAACAGCATCTACTCTTTGTTTTTAGTATCCATCACGATGGTTACGGGTCCATCATTCACCAATGCGACTTTCATGTCAGCGCCAAACTCGCCTGTGGCAACAGCTTTGCCCAAATCCGCTTCCACCTGCCTGATGAATTGCTCATATAAAGGTATCGCAATCTCCGGTTTTGCAGCGTTCATATAAGAAGGGCGATTACCTTTTTTCGTGCTTGCATGTAATGTGAACTGGCTTACAATTAAAATTTCTCCCTGCACATCCTGTACGCTTAGATTCATCAAACCCTGTGCATCACTAAAGATGCGTAGCTGCACGATTTTCTTTGAAAGCCATTCCAAATCTTCGGCAGTATCGGTTTCTTCAAAACCCGCAAGTACGAGCAAGCCGCGTTGGATGGAAGATTTTATCTGTCTATCAATTTCTACTGATGCTTCTTTCACCCGTTGAATTACAACTCTCACTTGAAATTTGATTCTTGTTTTTTGATTAATTGCTCATTACCTCTCTCAATCATACTTCCCTTCCTCTCTCGTCTTGCTATCTTCCAAAATATTCAGATAATTCTTGTAACGTTCCTCTGAAATTCTTCTTTCTTCTAAAGCCTGCTTCACTGCGCATTTCGGCTCGTTCACATGCAGGCAGTTGTTGAATTTACAGTCACCTGTTAATTCGCGCATCTCGCGGAAGTGGTGGCTGACTTCATGCGGCTCGAGGTCGAGCAAGCCGAATTCTTTTATTCCGGGCGTGTCAATCACATAGCCGCCAAAGGGCAGTTCATGCATTTCTGCAAACGTAGTAACGTGCATCCCTTTTTGATGATATTCTGAAATTACGCCTGTCTTCAAATTTGCCAGCGGATGAATCGCGTTAATCAGCGTTGATTTGCCCACTCCAGAATGCCCCGAAATAAGCGTGGTTTTATTTTGCAGAAGTGTTTTTAGCGCATCAATGCCCATTTGAGTTTGCGCAGCTACAAGATGTACAGGGTAGCCAATTTGCTCATAAATTTTTACCACTTCATCCTGCTTTTTCAAATCTTTTCCCAGCATCAAATCCTGTTTGTTTAAAATGAGATGTGCAGGAATGCCGTATGCTTCGGCTGTCAGGAGAAAGCGGTCAATGAAACCTGTTGACGTGCGCGGGTGGGAAATCGTGGCAACGAGAAAAGCCTGGTCGAGATTTGACGCGATGATATGGCGCGCCTGCTTTTGCCGTGGTGACTGACGCGAGATATAATTTGTTCTCTGAAAAATTTCCCCGATGACTGCTGTGTTTTCGGTGTCTTCAAATTCAATGGAAACGAAATCACCCACTGCAACAGGGTTGGTGAGTTTCTCCGCATCCAACTTAAATTTTCCTTTCACGCGACATTCCACGCGCCTGCCGTCATCCAGCCGCACGAGATACCAGCTTCCTGTTGACCGGAGTGTTCTGCCTTTCAAATGTTTGTCATTTTTTGTTGCATAGAAGGATTGTCACTCTGTGCTTGTCGAAGAGTGGCGGTTGCCGGTTTGCCATCCTTCGATAAACTCAGGATGACGGCTTGCCTCACGCACCGCACTCGCAATTTCCGCAATCAACTCAGGCTTATCTTCAAAACCATTTCCGACAACAAGCAAATCAGCGCCAGCCTTGCAGGCGTGATATGCCGCTTCACCGCTGCGGATTCCACCACCGACAATCAGCGGAACGGAAATATTTTTTCGCACCTCGGAAATCATAGATTCGCTCACAGGATTTTTTGCTCCGCTACCAGCTTCGAGATAGATTGCTTTTAGTCCAAGCATTTCACCAGCGAGCGCGGTGGAAACAGCAATGTCATTTTTATCCGCAGGAATCGGCAGTGTTTGGCTCACGTAATGCACGGAAGTGAGTTTGCCTCCATCAATCAACATGTAGCCGGTAGGTATGATTTCAATCCCGCTATTTTTCAATTGAGGCGCAGCCTGTACATGTTGCCCGATGAGCAATTCAGGATTTCTTCCTGAGATAAGCGACAACAATAAAATCGCATCGGCTTCCTTGTAAATCTGAAAACGGTTGCCGGGAAAAAGCACAACAGGGATGGTCGATTTTTTTTTGATGAACTGCACACAACGGTCAAGCCCGTCATGCAGCAGCAGGCTGCTGCCAACAAAAAAATAATCTACAGATGCTTTTTCGCAGCGAGACAGTGTTTGCTCCAGCCGGGCAAGATTGTTCTTATCCGGGTCAATCAAAACCGCGAGCGACTTTTTTTGCTGCTGCCGTTTTTCAAGAAGAAATTGGTAAATGTTTGCTGCGGACATGGGTGGTGTAAAATACAAATTTACAGAGGGTGAATGCAGAAACCGCAGAGGAAACAGAGTAAAATATAACGCAGAGAAAAGGAGAGACACAACTTCTCTTTGTATTTCTCTGCGCAACCCTCAGCGCCCTCTGCGGTTTCTGTGTTTTATTCTTCCTAAAATTGTTCCGCAATGGACAAGCCGCTAAAATATTTTCTCATCATCTCCGCTGTTTTTGTTTTTCTTGTCGGGGTATTCGTGTGGGGAACATTTACAAGCAATACTGAAATTCAAAATGAATATGCAGTAGTGGATGAAACCGACAGCCGCATGTTGCAAGCAAAGAAACAGGCGGTTACCACGTTGGATACTTTTTTCGCTCTTTATCCGCAACATGCCGACAGCGCATTTATTCGGTTTTCATTTGAGCCAACCCGCGACCATGTTGAGCATCTGTGGGGAAAAGTGAAATCCTTAGACAAGGCGTATGTGAACATTCAACTGAAACGAAAAGAAGGATTGGAAGATGTTTATTATCCCGAAGAATTAGAATTGAAAATTGACCGCATCGAAGACTGGATGATTCACGTTGCAAATGGAAGTATTCGGGGAGGCTATACAGCGCAAGCAATGATGAGGAAGGAAAAGGAAAATGCTTCTGTTAATACAGACTCGCTTCAAAAGCAATTTGAAAAATTTATTGACGGGTTGGAATAGAGTCTTTCGGAGTGTCCACAATCCTGAATTTCACAGGAAAGCCGTTAGCTTTGCGGCTTATTTTTTTCACCCAACAGAATACCTTTACGACACGTATAGTTTACGTACGTATTTTAAAACTCTGCTTCTGACCCCAACCTCCTCACGTCCCGCATGATTGGCTATATTCTTGGAAATCTTACGTTTAAAAGTCCGGCTTATGTGCTGCTGGAATGTGGCGGCATTGGCTACCATGTGTTTATCAGCCTGAACACGTTTACCAAAATCCAACATTTAGAAAAATGTAAGCTACATACTTACCTGCACGTGACTGAGACAGCGCATACCTTGTATGGTTTTGCAGATGAGTTTGAGAAAGCGCTGTTCACGCAATTAATTTCCGTTTCGGGGATTGGTCCCTCGACAGCAAGAGTTGCTTTATCCTCCTTGTCGCCTGAAGAATTGCAAAAAGCCATCCTTCAGGAAAACGAAAGGATGATTCAGAGTATCAAGGGGATTGGACCGAAGTCAGCCAAGCGCATGATTTTGGAGCTAAAGGATAAAATGGCGAAGGTGGGTGACGTGTCAAAAATTTCAGGCGTTAAAGACAATACAATTCGCGAAGAAGCGTTATCCGCCCTAATCGCTTTGGGCTTCAACAAAGCACAGGCTGAAAAAACCATTGATGAGCTCCTGAGAGCGGGTGAGAACTTCCCCCGGGTAGAGGACTTAATTAAAAGAGCGCTTAAACAATTGTAAGCTTTGCTGCACGCCAACCGTATCCTCCTTATTGCATTGAGCGCATGTGTCACTGCTGCGTTGCTCTATGCCTCCGTGCCGGGCAGCACCGTTTTCCCTGAATTTTTTGAAGAAGAAGCAACTCCGCAGGATTCGATAAAGAAAAATAAAGGCGACCTCCCTTATCCCATTAAAGACCGTCAGGGTGATTTTGTCACGGATGATGATGACAACCCGTTTTTATTAGATGACCCTGAATCGGTTGAGAAAAGTGTAGAGTACGACCCTGAAACTGACCGTTATATTTTAACTGAAACAATGGACGGGCGTGATGTAAAACCGCCCACCTACCTCACCTTTGATGAATATCTTGATTACCAAAAAGAACAAACACAACAGGATTATTGGAAAGAGCGCGCAGAATCCATCACGCTCATTGAAGAAAAAGGCATCATCCCCAAGCTGTATGTAACAAAAAGCCGCTTTGGAGAATGGCTTGGCAGCAACACCATTGACATCAAGCCCTCCGGAAATATTGACCTCACTCTGGGAGGTAACGTACAGAAAATTGATAACCCCGCGCATACCGAAAACCAGCGCAAAAGCGGAGGCTTCGACTTCGACATGCGCATTAACATGAACGTGGTTGGGAAGATTGGCGACAAAATCAAAATCAATCTTAACTACAACACCGAAGCCACCTTCGATTTTGAAAATCAAATCAAACTGAACTACGAAGGGCAGGAAGACGATATTATCAAGGCGGTGGAAGCAGGGAATGTTGCATTCCCTTTGCCAACTACGCTTATTCAGGGGTCCCAAAGTTTGTTTGGGTTAAAAACCAGATTACAGTTCGGCAGGCTCACAATGACCAGTGTCTATTCGCAGCAGAAATCGCAGATGGAAACGCTGACGATTGACAAGGGCGCGCAGACTTCCAACTTTGAAGTGTATGCCGACCAGTATGACGAAAACCGCCACTTCTTTCTTTCGCACTATTTCCGCGATAATTACGAAAACGCGCTTTCCACCTATCCGGTTATCAGTTCACTTGCAAATGTTACTCGACTTGAAGTATGGGTGACCAACCGCACTGCTGCCACAGAAAATGCCCGCGACATCATCGGATTTATGGATTTGGCGGAGCCTGTCAATATTTACAGCACTACGATTACCCCGCTCGGGGGCGCAAATGTAGCTGACAATGGCGCAAACGACCTCTATGGCAGATTAAAAAATGACCCCAACGCCCGCAACATCAATAGCGCAGTGGTGACACTTGAGCAAAATTTCAATTTGATAGCAGTGCAGGATTTTGAAAAAACGTATGCCCGCAAGCTGAATACTTCAGAATATAATTTCAACCCGCAGCTTGGTATTCTCTCGCTGAATCAGGCGTTGTATGCCGATGAAGTGCTGAGCGTGGCTTATGAATACACGCTCAATGGAGAGGTCTATAAAGTGGGCGAATTTGCGCAGGATATCGGACTGGAGTATACCACTGACACGAATTCCATTGCGCGTCCAACTATTATTTTCCTCAAACTGCTCAAAGGAACATCAGCGCGCCCGAAGCTGCCGATTTGGGATTTGATGATGAAGAACGTGTATCCGTTGGGCGCCTTCCAGGTGAACAAGGAAGATTTCAAACTGAATATTATTTATCAAGATCCAGGTGGCGGGCAAAAGCGGTTCATCCCCGAAGGAAATCTCAGCGGCATTCCGCTGATTAGCGTACTCAGTTTGGATAAAGTGAATATGCAAAACGACCCGCAGCCCGATGGCGTATTCGATTTTATCTCCGGTATCACCATCAACCCTTCAAACGGCAGAGTATATTTTCCGATACTGGAACCATTCGGCAGCAATTTGCGGCAGGAATTTGTTGATGCGGGCGATGCCGGACTTGCCGATAAATATGTGTATCAGCAACTGTATGATTCCACAAAAGTTATCGCGCAGCAGTTTCCGCAACTCAACCGCTTTGTGTTGCAGGGAACATTTAAATCTGCCGTGTCAAACGAAATTTCATTGGGCGCATTTAACGTGCCGCAAGGCTCCGTGAAGGTGACAGCGGGCGGGCAACAGTTGGTGGAAGGCAGAGATTATAGCGTTGACTATTCCTTGGGCAGAGTAAAAATTATCAATGAAGGTGTGCTGAATTCAGGCGTACCGATAAACGTGTCGTATGAAAACAACGCGCTCTTCGGCTTTCAGACAAGAACAATGTTCGGAACGCGACTTGATTACAAAGTATCGGATAAGTTCAGTTTGGGCGGCACCTTGCTGATGTTGCGCGAAAGACCGTTCACACAAAAAGTGAATATTGGAGAAGACCCGATTAAGAATATGCAATCGGGATTTGATTTTAATTACAACACCGAGTCGCAATTTTTGACATGGCTCGTGGATAAACTTCCGTTGTATGAAACCAAAGAGGCTTCTTCTTTCTCCCTGATGGGTGAAATGGCGCATTTGAATCCAGGACACCAGAAAGCTATCGGCAAAGACGGCACGGTGTATATTGATGATTTTGAAGGAACCAGCAGCACGTATGATTTGCGCTATCCCGCAAACAAATGGGTACTTGCAAGCACTCCGAAAAATGCGCTGAACGCTTCAGGCCGAGAGCTTTTCCCGGAAGCGCAACTCACTGACTCGTTGCTTTATGCCTACAACCGAGCGCGCCTCTGCTGGTATAATATTGACCCGCTGTTTTCGCGCGACAACAGCGCCACGCCCGACCACATCTCGAATGATGACCAGTCAAATCATTACGTGCGTGAAATTGACGAACAAGAAGTGTTTCCCAACAGAACCCGCCTCAATCCCGGATTGAACAACAACCTCCTCACGTTTGATTTAGCGTATTACCCCAGAGAGCGTGGACACTATAATTACGAAGTAAGCCCAACGCCTTTTTCACAAGGCATTGACCCAAGCACAGGTCTTCTTCTGGAGCCCGAATCACGCTGGGGCGGTGTGATGCGCGACCTTGATAATACCGATTTTGAAGCTGCGAATATTGAGTACATCGAATTTTGGGTGCTTGACCCGTTCATCTACAACCAGAATTCTTCCGGTGGCGAATTGTATATCAACCTTGGAAATATTTCCGAGGATATTCAAAAAGATTCACGCAAATTTTTTGAAAACGGATTGCAGGCTCCGGGAAGTCAGGTGCCGATGGACAGCACAAACTGGGGCAGAGTGCCGATTACGCAACCAATTACAAATGCGTTTGATAACGACCCTGATAAAAGAGCATGGCAAGACATCGGGCTTGATGGCTTGAATGATGATGGCGAGCGCGCCTACTTTAACGATTACCTGAGTCGCCTGCAACAGGCGGGCGCAAGTCAGGCGGTGATTGACAAAGCAACCAACGACCCTTCTTCCGACAACTACCATTATTTTTTAGGCAGCGACTATGACAGCGAGCAACGCGCAATCCTTGAGCGCTACAAAAGATTTAATAACCAGCAGGGTAACTCGCCCATTTCAAGTTCGGGGCAAACAATTTCAGAAGCTGCTACTAACATTCCCGATTCAGAAGATTTGAATAGAGACTTCACGGTAAATGAAGCGGAAGAATATTTTCAATATCGTTTGAAATTAGAGCCGGGCATGCGGGTGGGCGACCCGTTTATCAATGATAAAGTAGATGCAACAGTGACGCTTGCAAACGGAAACATAGAAACAATCAGTTGGTATCAGTTCCGCATTCCGATTAGCGAATACGAAAGAAAAGTGGGCAGCATTCCCGACTTCCGCTCCATCCGTTTTATGCGCATGTTTCTTACCGGCTTTGAAGATTCAGTGGTGCTGCGTTTCGCGCGTCTTGAGCTTACGCGCAACCAATGGAGGCGCTATCAGTTTTCGCTGCTCGACCCGGGCGAATATGTGCCTGATGACGAAGCAAGCAACACTTATTTCAATGTGGCTGCTGTAAACGTGGAAGAAAATTCAGAGAAATTCCCTGTTCCTTACTCGCTGCCGCCCGGCATTTTACGCGAGCAAAACATCACCAGCACCAACGTGAACGCGCTGCAAAATGAGCAGTCGCTGCAATTGGATGTATGCGACTTGAAAGATGGCGATTCCCGCGCGGTATTTAAAAATCTCAATCTTGACCTGCGCACCTACAAACGGCTGAAAATGTTTATTCACGGTGAATCGGGTGATGTTGCCGACCCGCTGAATGATTGCGATGTGCGCGTGTTCATGCGACTTGGATCCGATTTCACCAATAACTATTATGAATATGAAATCCCGCTGAGAATTACTCCCGCAGGTTCCTATAACCCGGATGATGAGAATGACCAAAAGCTGATTTGGCCCGAAGAAAATTTCATTGACCTCGCGCTGGATAGCTTATACAAAGTGAAAATTCTGCGCAGTCTCCTGCCGAATTATGACCCTACCTCGCCCTTCATTATATATGATGCGCGTGGAAATAAATTCACTGTTGTCGGAAATCCTGATTTGGGCTTGGTGAAAACTGCGATGCTTGGAGTGCGCAACCCAAAGGCTGAAGCAGGCAGCGATTCAACCTGCACTGATGATGGACAAGCGAAATGCGTAGAAGTGTGGTTCAATGAGTTGCGCCTCCTTGGTCTTGACGAAGGAGGGGGCTTTGCTGCATTGGCGCGCATGGAAACGAAACTTGCCGATTTGGGTGGTCTCAACTTCTCCACGCAGATGCACACCATCGGCTATGGTCAAATCGAGCAAAAAGTGCAGGAGCGTTTTCGCGATACGTATTGGAACTATGACTTAGCAGGAAATATTGACCTCGGAAAATTTATCCCTGAAAAAGTGGGGCTGCGCATCCCGATGTACGCGGGCATCACGCAAGGATTCAGCACTCCGCAATATGACCCGTATGAATTGGATGTTCCGCTGGAGGTCAAACTGCGTCTCATTGCAATTCAGGATGATAAGCTCGACTACAAGCGTCAGGCGCAAACGCGCCAAACCATCAAAAGTCTCAACTTTTCCAACGTGCGGTTTGTGTCACCACGCAGCGATAAAAAACTGCGCGTGTATGACCCGTCAAACATAAACCTCACGTTTGCATACAGTAACACCCTGCGCACCACCCCCTTCATAGAGAAAAACGAAATCAGACAATACACGGCAAGGCTTGGCTATAATTTCTCCCCGCAGGCGAAATATTTCACGCCATTCGGCAAGATGATAAAATCAAAGAGCAAATACCTTACGCTCGTAAAAGATCTTAACTTCAATTTTATCCCAAACAATCTTGCCTTCTCCACAGAGATGAGCAGAATGTATGCCGAAACGGTGCTGCGCCAGATTGATGCGGATGAAATTCCTTCCGACCCGACTTTCGAAAAATATTTTACGTGGGACAGGATTTACGGATTTAAATACAACCCGATGAAATCAGTGACGGTTGATTTCAGTGCTATTAACAATGCCAGCATTGACGAGCCAAACGGAAGACTTGATACCGATGAAAAGAAAGATTCCCTGTGGAACAACATTTTTGACTGGGGGCGCACTACGCGCTATCAGCATAACTTCAGTTCTACCTACAATGCACCACTCAACAAAATTCCGCTGCTCGACTGGACACAGGCGCGCGCCAGTTATGGCACAACTTATAGCTGGGCAACAGGCAAACTATACCGCGACCCGAACTTAGATCAGATCGTGGATAATCCGCTCGGCAACGTCATCAGCAACACACGCGACATTAAATTGAATGGCGAATTGGATTTCAGAAAACTTTATGACAAATTCACAAAACTGAAGCCGTACAACTCCACCAAAACGCGCACCGAGCAGGATTGGAAACGAAAAGAGCGTGAAAAGAAGATTGCAGAAAATGAAAAGAAGAAAAGAAAAATTGATGACGATATTGATAAACTCAGAAAAGAAATTGAAAAGATTGAAGACCAGATTTCCGAAATCAAGAAGGACACGATTCAAAACAAGCGAGAAGAAATCAAGAAGTTGAAAAAGCAAAAGAAGGAGAAAAAACAAAAAATCAAAAAACTGCAAACGGACAGAGGGAAAATTCAAAACCCCGAAAGTCCCGCTGTTTCTCCTTTCATACGTCCGTTTATTGCGCTGAAGCGCGTCTCCATGACATTCAGCAAAACACAGGGCAGCGCGATTCCGGGTTATATGCCCAAAACAAAAATTTTAGGACAGGCGGATGGATTTAACAAGCCGGGATTAAATTTCATTTTTGGCTATCAGCCTGACTTGAAATGGCTGGATGATGCGGCAGCAAAGGGCTGGATAACGAGCGATACGAGCCTCAACTTTCAGGTGCTGCAATCAACAGCGCGCAATCTCAACTTTAAAGCAGTGGTGGAGCCATTTCGCGATTTCAAAGTTGACCTCACGGTTGACCGCACCATCACGGAAAACTATTCGGAGTATTTCAAAAAGCAATATACAAACAGCCCCTTCGACCACCTCACTCCGCAAACTACGGGAAGCTACACAGTGACGTACATCTCAATTCAGACGTTGTTTCAAAAATCGGATGATAACGGATTCACCGATGCCTTCCGGCAGTTTCAGGATGTGAACCGCAGCATTATTTCAAACAGGCTCGCAAATGGCAATCCAAATTCCAACGGAAATTTCATACTGCCCGATACTGCCAATACAGAGTTGCAGAATTTTAATGAAGGTTACGGACCTTACAGCCAGGATGTGCTGATTCCTTCTTTCATCGCAGCCTACACCAATCAAAGCCCGAATGACGTGAAGCTCGACCCGTTCAAAGTGTTTCCGCTGCCCAACTGGCGCGTGACCTACAACGGATTAAGCAACATTCCGATTTTCAAAAAGGTGATGAACAGCATCAACATCACGCATGGCTACAGTTCTACTTACACCATAAATAATTTCCAGTCAAACCTGAAATTTGATGGTGATAATTATTTCCGTCCTTCGGAACTTGATGAATTAAACAACAACTTCATTTCTTATTACAGCATTCCGCAGGTGGTGATTACCGAGCAGCTTTCACCGCTCATCGGGGTGGACATCACCTGGAAAAACAACATGACTTCTAAGTTTGATTTTAAGAAAACGCGCAACCTTGCCATGAGCGTAATTGACTATCAAATCAGCGAGTCGCGCACTACGGAATTTACGTTTGGCTTCGGCTACCGCTTGAAAGGATTGGTGATTCCATTTAAAATCAAAGGCAAAAAGAAGAAACTTGAAAACGAACTCAACTTTAAGTGCGATGTGTCTTACCGCGATAACGTCACCTTCAGCCAGCGCCTCGATCAGCAGGTGAGTGAGCCAACACGCGGCATGAAAACCATCCGCGTGTCGCCTTCAATTGATTATATCATCAACAGCAAGTTGCGCGTGAAATTATTTTTCGACCGCAACCGCTCCATCCCGGCAACATCGGCCTCCTTCCCTATTACAAACACACGCGCTGGGATAACGATTAGTTTCTCACTGGCTCCGTAATATTTTTATGTTAATGCAAGTCCTGCGATGCAGTCCTTTCTTTAAGTTGGAGGATAGCTTCACTCACAGAGCCTCGTTCCCAAGGACAGACTTCACTCCATCGCCTCTTTCAACTTCTGCATATTCCGCTTGATGTGCGGATAGTAAAGCGTTTCCGAGATGTTTCTCTTTTCGCGCGTGGTGAGGTGAAAACTCATAGACGCTTCCTTTTCTTTTTTATCAGGAATGTATTCAAAGTAAATCACGTCCATCTTGCCGCCAACCCAGTCTTTTGCATAATCCACGAGATAGTTATGATTGTAATCCTGAATGTTGTCCCAGTTTTCGTAAAGATTTGAAATCGGATTAATCACGCGATCGAGAATGGATTCGCGGTGATAGGCTTCTATCTCGCTTTCGCGCTTGAAATTGCGGATTTGTATCAGCACCACTCCGCTCGTGTTTTCGTTTATCCAATCTTTAAACGTGTAGATGAATCGCGTGGAAGTTTCGATGCCGTAGTTATCGCGGAAGCCCGCGTCCATCGTTTTAATTACCGGCTCGGAAGGCAATGTTACATTGGGTAAAATATAAGGATAGGTTCCGTTCATGCGCACCGCGCTGGTGAGTTGAAGATTGAGCGGGTCGTTGTCGGAGAACAGGCGCATGAAATCCACCGCGTCAATATCCGCTGTGCCCGTTTCTAAACCATCAAGAGGAGGGCGCATGAGGTAAGAAGAAGGCTGCGCGCTCACAATCAGCTTGCGCTCGTCATTGATAATCGTGGGAACAAAAATCAGCATCGGAATGAGCGCATTCTTTTCATACTGCGCGTTTTCGCCAATGGTTTTGCTCATCATGTTGCCGGTGTTTGCATTCAACTGTTTTTCCATTGCATAGCCTCGGTCTTTGCGATAGGTATAGCCGCCTATCTCAAATTTTTGCCAGGGTAAAAACAAATCATTCACCACGATAGTGAAGCAAATGGAGTTGAGTAAATCTTTTGAAATGTTATCCGCGTGAATGGGGTCATTAAACGAATCAAATTGCTTCAATTGTTTTTGCAGATACAATTCGCGCAGATACGTTGCGCCAAACATGCCGCCTGATGAGCCGGTGATGGCAACTGTGTGTTTCATCAGATTTCCGTTCAGCATACTGTCAGCTTTCTGCATCACCAGCGTGGTAAATTTTGCAGAGCTTAATCCGCCACCGCTCACGCTGAGTAAAATCATTTTCGGTTTTTCCTGCCCTGTTTGCTGCTTCCATTTTTCAAGAATCGCCAGTGTGTTGCGCTTATCTTCTTCGATGTTTTCTTTGCTGCCTATTTTCTCCAGAGTTCCATGCGTGTAGAGCGCAGGAGCGTTATTGTAATTCAATCCATACGCTTTGTTATCATAGCTGAATCCGCCATAGCGGTAAAAAATATCGAGCGCAACAATCAACAGAATCAGCGCGGTGTTTTTCCAGGTTTTCAGCCAAAAACTTAATACGCCCGAAAGCGAAACGAAAATGCCGAATAACAGTAACATGCTTGCGCCCGCAGGAATGTTGAAGATTTCATAATCAATCAAAAATCCAAGCGCAATCAGCGTGGCGAGCGTAGCCAATTCAATAATCAGCGCGCTGAAATGGTTTTGCCGCAGCACGGAAAGAATCATTTTTTCATCATAATGCTCCACCCCGCGAATGCGCCTGATTTTCATACGCGCAGTAAGGAAATGGTCAACGGGAAATTCTTCTTCCTTTCTGCGAAACTGATCCCACATCATATTTTGGCGCATACGCATTTTGCGCGTGATGCGCGCGCCCGATTTAATCTTCATGCCGAACATGGCAAAAAGATTTTTCGTGGTGGTGGTGAAATACACCGCTGAAATAAAAATGATAACAAACAAGCCGGTAAAAAATCCTGAAACATCGAGCAGAATATCCTTTGCATTTACCAACTCGCGGCTCAACTGAAAATTGATGGTGATGATAAAATACGTAAGCAAAAATGCAATCGGCAGCAATGAATTGTTGATGCAGAAAATGGCAAACGGGCGATTGAACGTGGCAAGAAACGGAAAGCGATAACTGTCGAGAATATACACCGCGATATTCCACGTCATCAGGTAGCCGCCAAACGCTGCGCCCAGAATAGAGAAGCTGAGAAAATCAACGCGACCGAGATATTCAGGGTCAAGCAATAGATAAGGTATTCCGTAAGAGCGCCCCCAGTTATTTGTGATGATGAGAAATAAAAACAGCCAGACGAAAATGAGAATCTGGTGATTTTTAAAATGGAGAATGAGCAGTTGAACAGGAAAAAACCGGTGGAGTTTGCGCAGAAGTTCCATGCCCGTTGGGTTGGAATAAATTTAGATGAATCTTATTTCTACAAATGACATAGTTATGGATACGGTGTGAAAAGGTGTTAGTTGCTTAGGACACTTCGCGGGGAAAATTCAAAATCCATTAATCAAATCTTAATGGAACAAACACAGTTCGGTATTCGTCATTTGAAATTTGATTTTTTGAAAATTGAATTTTATTTATTGGTATTCATACGCCCCAATATCAGGCGTGTCAATGCGCGGGTTGCCGTTCAAGTCAGTGGTGACGAGGGTTACTTTTCCTGAATCGCGGCAGGGAGAAGTTGCTTCGATGCTGTAATCCTCTTCCGCACGGTCAACGAATTGCGGGTCAAGGTTGAATATGCAATTAACGAAATCAAGCGTATCTGTTTCATATTCGGTTTTCACAAGGCAGTGGTCAAAGATTGCAGAGAAGAATGCAGTATCAGAAACGCTGAAACTAATTTCCTCATCTAATGAACCATACACAATCGTGTTATCAAAATTTGCCTCCATTTCAGCAGGAAAAATCGTGTTATCGCAGACCAACACATTGCTGAGAAACAGAGTGGAAGTTTGATGGTTCACTGTTGACGAACCGTAATTGGCAAGCGTGCAATGATTCATGTTATAAATTCCACCAAATGAAAACGAAACAAGATGGTCGCCACTGTTGAAGAGCAGACAATTTTCAGCGGTGATTTGCGCAAGCAATCCCGACAAGCCGTTTTGAAAACTATTTTGAATAACAGTGTTTCTTAGCGTTGCCTGCGGAGCATTGCTAAATGAAAAGTAAGCGCCAATGTCATTGCAATCATTAATGCGATTTGGAATAGAGCCGAGATTAACTCCGAAATCAGAATTTTTTATCACTGCATAATCAAACGAATTTCCGGTGCTGCCGCGCAAAATGAAAATTCCTGACCACTGCCCTGGCAAGTTGTCATAAAATTCTTCGAGACGTACTCCCTGGAAAACAACAGGCTCCTCTTTCGTGCCGGTTACATTTATTTTTCCTGTGCCGAAAACGATGAGTTGTGCATTGCCACCCATATAGATTTGCGTTCCTTGTTCAATCGTCAGCGTTTGACCTGAGTCCACCCCCACAGCATTAAAAATTACATAAGGTTTGGTGTTTAACCAAGTTGTGGTTGTGATGAGCGAATCATTAAAATAAAACGCATCCTGCCCCCACGCAGCAAGAATCACTTTCTGACGATTGCCGTTTGTTTCAAAGATTACGCTGTCCGTAATAATTAAAGGTGTGTTCATGCCATTTGGGTCAACGGTCACTTCTACGAAGACATAGGTGCTGTCTTTACCGAAAATCTCCAAGCCCTGCTGGTCATCCGGAATTCCATCTGCATTAATTCTGAAGTTGGAGGCATCGCCACCCGCAAGCGTTACGTTGGTTTTCACCGCATTCTTATTGTCGTTGTAAATCTTGAAGTAAAGCGTAGTGGAGCCAAGCGTTGTGAAAACGGTGTCAAACGTGAGCGTATCGGTTGAAAACGAAAGTTTCAGCGAAGGGTCGGTGTCAATGATGTCTTTGCGGCAGGAGGAAAAAATAAATACCCCGATAAAAGAAAGAAAAATAAAGTACCGTAAACGCAATGGTTTTAAAGATTTGAGCGGGATAACGATCAATAAAGGAATTTATGATGCAAAGAAATGCAATTTCATGGAAAGGGTTTGGGTTGAATCCTTTGTCATTCCGGCTTTATGCCGGAATCCCCTAATTACTTTTATTATGGAATGCTGATTCCGCATAAGGCGAACCTGCATGGCATCAATGCGCCACCGCAATCGTTGCGATGCTCACTTTTGCGCCTTCGGCTTGCAACAAAGCATGGGCGCATGCTTCGAGCGTTGCACCCGTGGTGATAACATCGTCCACCAACAGAATATGCTTCCCTCGAAGTTTCTTCGCTTCGATTAATTCAAACACTTCACCCACATTACCCCAGCGCTCAAAGCGTGTTTTGCCGGTTTGTGTTTCGGTATAAATATTTCTCCGCAAAATTTTAGCTGACCATTCGATGCCGAGGCTTTCCGACAAACCCATCGCGAAAAAATCGCTTTGATTATATCCCCGCTTGCGTTTTTTCTTTTCATGCAGCGGCACTGGAACGATGAGGCTCACTTCGTTTGCAAAATCTGTTTCCTTAATCAAACCGCCATACATTCTGCCCAGCTTGTGCGCGATTTCTTTGCGGTCGCGGTATTTTATTTTGTGGAGCAGATTCTGCACTTTAGTTTTTCCGTGAAAGAAATACAAACCAGCAGCTCGCTGAATTTCCGCTCTACCCCAAAACAATTTCTCCACAGGATTGTCTTTCTCTTTGTGATAATCGGTTTGCGGCAATTCATATTGACAGAGCAGGCACAGAATGTCTTCACCCTTTCCGAGCGGCTGCTCACATGCCTCGCAATGATTAGGATACAGCAGCGCGACAAAATCGCTGAGATATTCGGTGGTGATGTCGAAGAGTTTCATCGCTCATTATCTTGAAGTAACCTCGTTTAACAACTTCTCGCTCACCTCCTGCACCTTTCCTACCTGCACCACTTTTATTTTCAATTTCATTCCCGTCAGCGCTTTTCGGTTTCCTGAGGGGATGAAAATTTTCTCAAAGCCCAGCTTGTCCGCTTCGGAAACGCGCTGCTCAATTCTGTTTACTGCACGGATTTCTCCCGACAATCCTACTTCGCCCGCAAAACAATAATTGTAGGGAATCGGCACATCTTCAAACGAGGAGAGCAAAGCGCTCACCACCGCCAAATCAATTGCGGGGTCTTCCACTTTTAATCCTCCCGCGATATTGAAGAACACATCCTTTGTTCCGAAATGAAATCCTAATCTTTTTTCCAAAACGGCAAGCAACATGTGCAGTCTGCGCGTGTCAAAGCCTGTTGATGAGCGCTGTGGAGTGCCGTAAACTGCCTGCGCCACAAGCGCCTGTGTTTCAATCAGCATCGGGCGCATCCCTTCCACCATCGCGGCAATTGCGATTCCGCTCAACAGTTCTTCACGCTGCGAGAGCAACAATTCTGAAGGGTTGCTCACCTGCCGCAAGCCGGAATTCTGCATGTCGTAAATGCCGATTTCTGAAGTGCTGCCGAAACGGTTTTTTGAAGTGCGCAAAATGCGATAGTTGTGATTGCGGTCGCCTTCAAATTGTAATACGGTGTCCACGATATGTTCCAGCACCTTCGGTCCGGCAATCGCGCCTTCCTTCGTGATATGACCAATCAGAAAAACTGGTGTTCCTGATTCTTTTGCATAGCGTTGCATCTCAGCCGCGCACTCGCGGATTTGGCTCACACTGCCGGACGATGACTCGATATATTGCGTGTGCAATGTTTGAATGGAATCAACGATGAGGATGTCGGGCTTCACCACTTTCAGTTGCTCGAAAATCGCCTGCGTGTTTGTTTCCGCAAGCACGTAGCAATTCGTTTTGCGGTAGCCCATGCGTTTTGCGCGCATACTGATTTGTTCTCCGCTTTCTTCCCCGCTCACATACACAACAGTTGGTTCCTCAAAACTCAACGCAAGTTGTAACATCAGGGTTGACTTGCCGATGCCCGGGTCGCCCGCCACCAATACGACTGAACCAGGCACAATACCGCCACCCAACACGCGGTTCAGTTCATCATCTTTCGACACGATACGAAAAGTTTGCAAGACATCAATTTCATCGAGCCGCACTGGTTTTGATTTCGAGCCGGTGCCGCCAGTTACAGATGCTCTTGCAGAAGCAGGTGACTTGCTCACGATTTCTTCTACATACGTATTCCATTGCCCGCACGAAGCACATCGTCCCATCCATTTCGGAGATTCCGTGCCACAATTCTGACAGGTATAAACTGTTTTAACTTTTGACATAAGGAGAGGAAAGATAGTGAATAAGAAATTTATGAAAGAATATGTCGGAGGTGACACTCTAAAAATTTCTTGTTGAAAACACGGGTGTTCTCTGCTTCACCCTCTAATTAGTTTTGTGAAAATTTTTGAAATGAAAAAGTTATTGATTGCAGGATTTACCCTTGCCTTATTTTATGCCTGTGTGCCTGTAAAGAAATTGGAAAGCGAGCAGGCGAAAACCAAACAGTTGCAATTGGAAAATGAGTCGCTGATGGAAGAGTTGCAGAAGATGGGAGTGTTGAAAGCCAATCTTGAAGAAGAATTGGATTCATTGAAAAACCAAAAGCGCAAACTGAATACTGACATGCTCGCCATGAATGAAAAATACAACAGCGAAAAAAATAAAAATACCGAGCTGAATAAGCTGTACGATGATTTGGTTGACCAAAACAAGAAGTTGCTTTCTTCTTCTTCATCAGAAAAACAAAAACTGCTTTCCGACCTTGAAAATCAGAAACGCGAGTTGATGAAAAAAGAGCAGGAGCTGAATGATGAAAAAGCAAAGATTGATTTACTGAGCAAAGAACTTGCGATTCGCGAGCAGAAGGTGAAAGAATTGGAAGATATGCTTGCAAGAAAAGACGCTGCGCTTGCTGACCTGAAGAAAAGAATTGAAGATGCGTTGTTGAGTTTTGATAAAGACGAGTTATCCGTTGAAATACGCGATGGAAAAATTTACGTGTCGCTCCAGGAAAAACTGTTGTTCAAATCAGGCAGCGCAGTAGTTGACGCAAAAGGGGAAAGCGCATTGGTGAAATTAGCAGATGTGCTTGCCAAACAAACCGATATTGACATTTTAATTGAAGGACACACCGACAATGTTCCCATCAGTACAGCCAGTATTAAAGACAACTGGGATTTGAGTGTGTTGCGGGCAACAGCCATCGTGCGTATTCTGAAAAAAAATAAGAGTATCGAACCACAACGGTTCATCGCATCAGGCAGAGGCGAGTTTGTTCCCGTTGCGCCCAACACCACCACTGAAGGCAAGGCGAAAAACCGCAGAACCGAAATCATCCTTGCGCCTAATCTGGATGAGATTTTTAAGATTCTGGGAGAATAAGTCCTTCCCGCTTTCTTGAATTAAGCAAGCCCTGAACTCCTTACTTTTGCCGCGTGAAACTCTTTGGCAAAAGCACTACTACCGAATCAGACATGCCTTTCTTCGAGCACCTCGAGGTGCTGCGCGGGCATATTTTCCGTTCGCTGATTGCCGTAGGTATTTTTACTGCCATCGCGTTTATCAAAAAAGAATTTCTGTTCGGTACGCTCATCTTCGGACCAACGAAGCCGGATTTCATTACCTATCGTGCACTCTGCTGGGTTTCTGAACGGATTTCTCTCGGCAGCGCGCTTTGCATCAACGAGTTCAATTTCACGTTCATTAATACTGAACTTGCCGGACAGTTTGTTGTGCATATCAAAGCTTCATTCATTTTTGGTTTTATCGTTGCATTTCCATTTATCCTCTTTGAAGTTTGGCGGTTTGTACGTCCTGCTCTACATACGACTGAAGCCTCTTATGCTCGGGGTATGGTGTTTTTCAGCAGCATGTTATTCTTTACCGGAGTAGCATTCGGCTATTTGCTGCTTGTGCCCACCATGCTGAATTTTTTAGGAAACTATCAGGTGACGGATTTAGTGGAAAATACGTTCACGCTTACCAACTATATCGGCTTCATCAGCATGTTTGTTCTGAGTGCGGGATTGATTTTTGAATTGCCGATGGTGGTTTATTTCCTCTCAAAATTGGGATTGGTCACGCCCGGATTGATGCGCAGATTTCGCAGACATGCTGTTGTTGTGATTCTCGTAGCATCTGCTATCATCACGCCTTCGCCCGACATCGGCTCGCAAATATTAGTGTTCATCCCGGTTTATTTCCTTTACGAAATCAGTATCTTTATATCTGCAAGCGTAGAGCGAAATAGAAATGTTCAATAATCAAAATACAATAATCAAACTGCCTGCGGACGATAGTTCGCCAAAAACTAAAAAGTTTGATTTAGAGCAATGCACATTTGAGTTTGCAGGAAGCGTGAGAAAATTTATCCGCGCGCTGAAAATGGATTTACCCAACATTGAAGATGCCAAGCAATTAGTTCGTTCTTCAGGCTCAGTAGGCGCAAACTATATTGAAGCAAATGAAGCGTTGAGCAAAAAAGATTTTTTGTTTCGCGTAAAAATTAGCCGGAAGGAAGTGAAGGAAACGCGGTATTGGTTAATGCTCATCAGCACGAAGAACGAGGATAATCTTGAAAATACGAGAACACAACTCATCCGGGAATCAGGCGAGTTGCTGAAAATATTTTCATCTATTATATCAAAGACAGAAGTACAGATGAAAGCAGAAGAGCAGGTAGAAAAGGTTTGATAATTGTAATTTGAATTTTGGTTTTTTGTTCGTTTCATAAATAAACCCACATAAAATGTACAACATGGATACCATCCGCATCGGCATCGGCAGCGACCATGCCGGCTTTGAATACAAAGAAGCAATTCGCGACCAACTCAAAAAAAACGGAATTCACGTAAAGGATTTCGGCACATACACTTCCGAAACTGTTGACTATCCTGACTTCGTACATCCGCTATGCAATGAGATTGATCAAGGAACGATTGATATGGGAATCTTACTCTGCGGCAGCGCAAACGGAGTAGCAATGACTGCAAATAAACATCCGCATGTGAAGGGCGCAGTGTGCTGGGAAAACGATATTGCAGTGCTTGCCCGCAGGCATAATGATGCGAACGTGATTTGCATTCCTGCGCGATTCGTGAGCCTTGAACTTGCGCAAGAAATGACTCAACTCTTTTTGAATACTGAATTTGAAGGAGGCCGGCACAAACGGAGAGTAGATAAGATTGCGTTGCAGGGTTGAGTAAAAAAAGAAACCCGGAAGCTCTCTATTCTCCCGGGTTTCCCAAACAACTGGTTATGAAAAGACTTTGTTATTTCTGATTCAAAGCAATCGTAAATTTTCTTCTCAGAAAAATTATTCCGCTCACTTCTCCGGCTTCATAGACGAATACCCCGTTACGTCCGATGAAATTTTCGGCAGCCCTTTGTAGCGAATCTTGCTTGCGCCATTTGCCTCCGCTGTCATTTCATCCTGCACGTTGACTTCTACTTCGCTTTCGCCATTCACCTCAATGTCGCACTTGTCAACTGTATAGTTAAATGCGTTCAAACTTGATGAACCGTTTACTTCAGCCCGCAGCGCTTTTCCCGTTCCTGAAAGCGTGATGGTTGACGCGCCTTCTTCTTCGATTGCCAACTCCTCCACCGATGATTTTAAATCCACTTTGCTTGCGCTCCGCACTTCAAGCGTCATTTTATCTTGCTTAAAACCGGAGATAACTGCGGTGTTCGCGCCTGTGATTTCTATTTCATTTAATTCGGGCAACGTCACTGTGATGCTTCCTGAGTTTCTTCCCCAACCCGCTCCGCGTTCCACTTCTATCACAAGGCTGTTTCCTTTTTTTATCACCTCTACATTATCTGCAAACCGCTGGTTGCCGTTTACGATTACCGAAAATTCACCTTGCTTCACTTCGAGATTGAACGCGCCATGCGCTTCAATACTGCTGAAATCATCGAGTTGAAATTCGCGGCTCACATCTCCCTGCGGAAATGCGCTACTTTCGATGTCCTCTTCCGAACAATCAAGACAAGTCAATCCTTCAGGCAACATCATCCACGTATGCTCCGCCATATCACGGTCATACATGTCGCGCGTGTTTTTCACGTCATACAAAATATTCACTACTGATTGCGACAGGTAAACCGCTTTCCCTTCGGGCACTTTCAGCAGAAACACTACCTCCTGATTTCGGTAATGATCATCTTTCGGAACGGAGAAGTATTCGCCAAATACAAGTATCGATCCGTTTTGCGTTATCTCATGTCGAATGTTACTCGCTCTTTCTCCGGCATAAACACTCTTCTTGCCCGATGCTTTATAGGTTTGTATCAACTCATATTCACCTGTTGAACTTTTCTTAATATCCAATTTCACATGCTCCGTAAAAATCAATGCCGAGTCGGTTGCTACAAACTCACCAACTTCAGGCAACTCATAAAACGCATCGTTGCCCGATAATTTTTTACTGATGCCTTCCAGCACAAGCGTGTCCTGCACAGGTTGCGTTAAGGGAATCTCCTTGCGGATAGTTTCAGTTTGCTGGAAGTCAGCAGCGGTTTTTGAAATAGAGATGCTCATTAAAATGATGCCCGCTACCCACAGCGCAACAAATGCAAGTCCTAAGCCTTTCACGCTGCGCTTTGTTTTTAAGAGCAGATGAAAGCCGGAGAATATCAGCGCCAAAGCGGGAATGCCCACAACTAAACATAAGCCTGCCGCAGCCATTGCAAATTGTATCTGCGTTGCAAAAATTGCCGGATAGAGCGCTTCGATAGAAATGCTCATCAATTCGGCAGGAAGCAAAAGTGTAATCGCAAATCCGATAAGGATGCACGAACCGGCAAGGATAAGCGCCAAGCCGAAAAGCTTGCCCACGATTTTAATTGCCAACTCTACCGCGCGAATGCAGAAGTCAACAAAGCTTTCTAAAAATCCTTTTGCCTTTGTTGTCGCGTCACCATTGCTGATGTTGTTGATGCGCTGACCGAGGTCGTTCAAATCTTCACGAATCGTTTTTTCGATGTTTGAAATATTCACGTTCTCCCCGCGCATCTGCAATTTTTCAGAAGATGTTTTGGCTTCCGGAATAATTATCCATAAAATCAAATAGACGAACAGCGCAGTGCCCATCGTGAGAAAGGGCGAGATGATAAACAGCAGCCGCATCCACAGCGGGTCGTTGATGCCGAAGTAGGCGCTCAAGCCGGAGCATACGCCTCCTAATACTTTTTCATCAGGATTTCTGAACAGCCTTCTGGTAGTTGAAGATTGCTTAGTTGTAGTCTGCTCACTGCCGCTGCCTCCTGCTACTTCAAACTCCTCCGGCTTGCCCATCGCCTGCATCATCGCTTCCACATCGGCAAGCGTGATGACTTGTTTTTTATCGTTCAGGCGTTCAAAAAATAATTCGGCAATGCGCGATTCAATGTCAGCAATGATTTCCGCGCCTCCGTCAGCCGTTGAGAAACGGGCGCGGATATTTTCGAGATAAAGTTTCAGCTTGTCATAAGCTTGTTCATCAATTTGAAAAACCTGACCGCTGAGGTTGATAGAAACGGTTTTATTCATGTCAGTTGAATTATTTATTTCTGTTTTTAATGGAAACTTTCACGGCATACTCCAATTCTTTCCACGTAGCGTCCAACTCGTTGAGAAATTTTTTTCCAAGCGGAGTGAGCTTGTAATATTTGCGCGGTGGTCCAGAATTGCTTTCTTGCCAGGCGTAGCTCAACATGCCTGCATTTTTCAGGCGCGTGAGCAGCGGGTACAGCGTGCCTTCCACCACCAGCAGCTTTGCTTCTTTCAACACTGCAAGAATATCAGAGGCGTAAACTTCTTCTTCCCCCGCGATGGTGGAAAGGATGCAGTATTCCAAAATGCCCTTGCGCATCTGCACCTTTGTGTTATCAAGATTAAGTGTGACGTCCATTGTGTTGTGTGCTACTTGTTGTGGCAAAGATATGGTTAAAAGACAGTACTATGCAAGGCATAGTACTAATAAAATTCAAAATTTCTTCTAGCGCATTGATTTTCAGGGAGAAAAAATTTTGGGAGTACCCGGTAGGTTGGGAGATTTTTTTGAAAAGGGGAGTGAGATGGCGCGTACTTCTCTCATTTCTTTATCGCTTTCATCGGTAGCGCCCGTTGAAGAAAGCTATTTGTATCTGAACATTTGACAGAACGAGAAGCGAAAATTATGCACCAAACCAGCAGCATTTGTTTCCATCACCCACCAAGAATTCCCTACCTTTGAACCCGCAAAATGAACGCAAATACTTACGAGATAAAGCTGCCGCAATTTGAAGGTCCGTTTGACCTGCTGTTGTTTTTCATCGAGCGCGATGAGCTGGATGTGTATGATATTCCGATTAGAAAAATCACGGATGATTTTCTTACGTACCTGCAGCAGGCGGAGGCGATGAACATTGAACTGGCGAGCGAATTCATTTTGGTTGCCGCCACGCTGATGCGCATCAAAGCGAAGCTGCTGCTGCCGCGCAAAGACCTTGACGAGCAGGGCAACGAAATTGACCCGCGTGAAGAACTGGTGCAAAAGCTGCTGGAATACAAGCAGTTTAAAGAGGTGATTGATGAGATGCAGACGATGGAGGAGGAGCGGATGAAGATTTTTTCGCGCGGCAACATTCAGCGCGATCTTATTCAACTGAGCGAGGTGAGCGGCAACGATGCGGAGCTGCATTCGCTGACGTTGTTCAAGCTGTTCAATGCGTTTAGCGGTGTGCTGAAGCGGCTGGAAGATTCGAGCAACAAGGTGCACCATACGGTGGTGAAATTTCCTTACACGATTGAGGCAACGAAAGAGCGCCTGCTGACAACGCTCAGCAAGGAGGATTACAACTCGTTTGATTCGGTGTTCAGCCATTGCGAAAACCGCATCCACGCCATTTTCAATTTCCTGTCGCTGCTGGAACTGATTCAGCAGAGTCTCATTGAACTAAAGCTCGGTGACGGAATGAATAATTTCTGGCTGAAGCTGAACTGATTTTGACCTGCCGGATTCATTCCGGCATCCCCTGATTTATATTTACATGCGGATGGCGAAACGAGTCCGCCATGACAGAAAAAATATTTACAATGGAATTTTTTAGCGAATATCTGATTCCCATTTTTCTCGGAATCGGGTTGAGCGCTGCGTGCGGGCTGCGGGTGTTTCTGCCGGTATTCGCGTTGTCGTTGGTTTCTTATTTCGGAAATTTCACGCTGTCGGAAAATTTCCATTGGCTTGCCACACTGCCTGCGGTCATTGCCTTCGGTGCAGCAACCGTTCTTGAAATCATTGCTTATTATATTCCCTGGCTCGACCACTTGCTTGATTCGGTCACGATTCCTTCATCAATCGCGGGCGGCACAATGTTGCTGGCTTCTGTGAATCCTGAATTAGAACCTTTAATCAAATGGACATTGGCGCTCATCGCGGGCGGTGGCACTGCGGGCATCATCAGCGTGGGAACGGCAATGACGCGGTTGAAATCAACGGCAATGAGTGGTGGTGCGACAAACTTTATCATCGCTACGATTGAGAATGCAGGCTCGTTGTTTTTGACAATCGTTGCGTTCTTAATTCCCGTGATTGCGGTAATTATCGTGGCGGGATTTCTTTACTTCTGTGTGCTGCTTATCCGAAAGGTGAAGCGCACGGTGGCGGGGAGTTGAAGGCGGGACTATTCTTCTACCGAAGAGTTTTTGATTTTACTTTTGATTTCTTCAATCATAGCAGGGTTAATTTCTTTTCGCGCAAGCCTGTTGCTTAAAAACTGTTTGAATGTTTTCTCCACATGATAGTGCTCAAGACACCAGGAACATCGGTTCAGTTCATCAAGAAACTCTTTTTCTTCTGGCGTGGTCAATTCTCCATCCAATGCGAGAAACATGCGGGAAACTACCTCAGAGCAGTCGTGGGGTTTATTCGAATCCATAACCGGGTTATTTTTCTTCTGTTTTGTACCCCTGCGACTTTGCATAGCGCGACAACATCACTTTCATCATCTCTCTTGCGCGGTGCAAACGTGAACGCACTGTTCCAATTGGGATGTCAATAATCTTTGCAATCTCTTCATAGGTGAACCCTTCAATATCACATAATAAAATTACCGTTCTGAAATCAACCGGAAGAGAATTTATCGCCCGCGTCACTTCATCGCCAATCATACCTTGAAAAATCTCCTGCCGCAGGTCAACTGCTCCACCCGGGCTGGCATCTTCCAAGTCCTGATAGGCAACTATATCTTCATAGTCAACCTTGTGGGGTTGCTTCGCTTTCTTCCGGTATTCATTGATGAACCCATTTTTCAGAATCTTGAACAACCATGCCTTCGCATTCGTTCCCTGTTCGTAAGAATCTATGAAACGATATGCCTTCATGTAGGTTTCCTGCACGAGGTCGTTCGAGTCTTCCTCATTGTAAGTGAGGTGATAAGCAAAGTTGTAGAGCGAACTGATGAGCGGCATAAATTCGCGCTCAAACAACTCGTCACGCTGCTTTTTGATGTCTGATGGATTACTCACGCGCACAAATATATAATTTTAGGTTTCGGAATTGAAGAACATTGCCAAATCTCATGCCTGCAATAAACACGAACAAGATGTCATTTAAACGAAACAGCCCTAATGAATATTGGTTTTGACGCAAAGCGGGCTTTCAACAACCTTACGGGGCTGGGCAATTACAGCAGAACGCTGATTGCGGGATTGGCAGAGCATTTTCCCGATAACAGGTATGTCCTTTTTACCCCGTCAATTCGTCTGCATTCTTTTGAAAACCGACAAAACATTTCAATAGTGAAGCCGGAAGGATTGCACCGACATCTGAAATGGTACTGGCGTTCGTTTTTTCTTCCTGCGGAGCAAAAGAAAGCCGGTTTGCACATTTATCACGGGTTGAGCAACGAACTTCCATTTGGCAAATCATCTGAAACAGTGAAGCAGGTCGTGACCATCCATGATTTAATCTTTTTGAAATACCCGCAATACTATTCTTTTATTGACCGCAAGATTTATGAAACCAAAGTGCGGCATAGTTGCGAGGCTGCGGATAAAATCATCGCCATCAGCGAGCAGACAAAGCGTGACATCATTGAGTGGCTTCCTGCTCTTGAAAATAAAATTGATGTAGTGTATCAAAGCTGCGATGCCCGCTTTCAACAACCAATTAATCAGGATGAATTGCAGCGTGTGAAAAACAAACTCGCGCTTCCTGAAAAATATATTCTCTATGTCGGTACAATTACGGAGCGGAAAAACATTTTGAATCTTGTAAAATCATATTCGCAAATTGTAAATGAAACAGATGTACAACTTGTGCTTGCGGGTGATGGGGGCGACTACAAAGCGCAAGTGAAAAAACTTGTGCAACAACTTGGTTTAGAAAAGCGAGTGCGAATGATAGAACAGATTGAAGGGAATGATATGCCTGCGCTTTACAGAGGTGCAAGCCTCTTTGTTTATCCTTCCGTTTATGAAGGCTTCGGCATCCCAATTATCGAAGCATTGTTCAGTGATGTTCCGGTTGTGACAACGCAAGGCGGCTGTTTCCCCGAAGCGGGCGGACCATACACTTGTTATGTTAACACTTCAAATAGTGGTGCGCTTGCACAAGCGATGAAGGCAATTTTATCCAACCAATCACTGCGCGAGAAGATGATTCAAGAAGGGAAAAACTATGTGCAGAAATTCAGGAGTGAGGTTGTGGCAGAAAAGTTGATGACTTTGTACACGAGTGTTGCATAAATTTACATTAGCATGTACATGCCATCAAAATCCGCTTATGCCGAAGCATACCGCTATTTGGAAAATGCGGAAGAACTACTGAAAGAGAAAGCGGGACGGGAAAACGGATTTTACAAAGACAAAAAATACGTGCGCATGGCGGGCAATACCGCATGGAGCGGTGTGCTTGAGGCGATTGAATATTGGCTGAAAGTAAAAGGCGTTGAGCGGCAGAAAAAATTACGCCCTGATATGGAATGGTATCATGCCGCAATCTCAAAACATAACAAGAAACTCAACAGCTACTTTGCGGATGCCTACAACATTCTGCATAAATACATGGGCTATGATGGCGTACTCAATGCAAAAGTGATTAGTGAAGGGATTAAAGAAGCCTACAAAGTCATTGCAAGCTGTGAGCGTGATAGCTCAAGCTGACTACTTCCTGCTATAATTCGGAGCTTCTTTCGTAATCGCCACATCATGCGGATGGCTTTCCGCCATGCCTGCTGCAGTGATGCGCGTGAAGCGCGCTTTCTTTTTTAATGCCGGAATATCTTTCGCTCCGCAATAACCCATGCCCGCGCGCAAGCCACCGATATACTGATACATCACTTCGGCAAGCGAGCCTTTGAAAGGTACGCGACCAACGATGCCTTCGGGCACTAACTTTTTAATATCGTCTTCCACATCCTGGAAGTAGCGGTCTTTCGAGCCTTCCTGCATGGCTTCGAGCGAGCCCATGCCGCGATACGATTTGAATTTTCTTCCTTCGTAGATAATCGTTTCCCCGGGCGATTCTTCCACGCCTGCAAACAGCGAACCCGCCATGATGCAGTCTGCGCCTGCTGCGATGGCTTTCACAATATCGCCCGTGTAGCGAATCCCTCCATCGGCAATCAATGGAACATTCAGCGGCTTCAGCGCAATAGATGCTTCATAAATAGCAGTGAGTTGCGGAACGCCTGCGCCTGTCACAACACGCGTGGTGCAAATTGAGCCGGGACCCACGCCCACTTTCACGCCATCAGCGCCCGCTTCGGCAAGGGCTTTTGCCCCTTCGAGCGTACCGACATTTCCTGCAATTACTTGCAAGTCGCGAAAATTTTTCTTTACGCTTTTCAACGCGGCAATCACACCGCGCGAATGTCCGTGCGCAGTATCAAGCGTGATAACATCAACCCCTACAGCCACTAATGCGCTCACCCTGTCGAGCATGTCGCTCGTTACGCCCACTGCCGCGCCTGCCAGCAGCCTTCCTAATTTATCCTTGCATGCTCTGGGGAAACTCTGCACTTTAATAATATCCTTATACGTAATCAGCCCGACCAATTTGCCCGCCTTATTTACCACTGGCAATTTTTCAATTCGGTATTGCTTCAAAATTTTTTCCGCCTTTTTCAAATCAGTTCCTGCGGGGGCGATGATGAGGTTTTCTGTCGTCATCACATCCGAAATCTTCTGCTTGTAATCCGTTTCAAAGCGCAGGTCGCGGTTTGTGAGAATGCCCACAAGCCTGCCGTTCTTATCCACCACGGGAATGCCGCCAATGCGATGCTCGCGCATAATGCTTACCGCCTGCCCGATAGTAGCGCTTTCTGGCAATGTAATCGGGTCGAGAATCATCCCGCTTTCGGAGCGTTTCACTTTGCGCACCTGCTCCGCCTGCTGGTCAATCGGCATGTTTTTATGAATGATGCCGATGCCGCCTTCCTGCGCAATGGCGATGGCAAGGCGAAAATCAGTCACCGTATCCATCGCAGCGGAAACGATGGGCACATTGATTCTTAATTCTTTGGTAAGTTGAGTGGAGAGATCCGTTTCGCGGGGAAGCACCTCGGAGTAGGCTGGAAGGAGCAGCACATCATCAAACGTCAACCCTTCACCGGCAAATTTCCCTTTTTGTAGCTGCATCTGAAAAATTTGCACGCAAAGATAGGGAGTTATAAGTCGTAAGTTTTAAGTTTTAAGTGCGTGGGATGTTTTTGTAAAAATCAGCCCACTCAGTTAAGTTATTGTTAAGACTCGCCTCTTTAAAGCCATACCCCTGCGTTTGATGTTACTTTTGTGAAAAGTTATGGCAAACACATCCCGCATTCTAATTGTAGATGATGAAGCGGATATCCTTGAGTTTGTACAATACAACTTGCGCAAGGAAGGCTACGACACAGAGATTGCCGACAACGGAAAAGCCGCCATCGAAAAGGCGAAAAAATTTCACCCGCACCTTATCCTGCTCGACATTATGATGCCCGTGATGGATGGCATCGAAACGTGCCGCGAGTTGCGCGCCAATGCGCAGTTTAAAAATACCATCATCGCGTTTCTCACTGCGCGCAGCGAAGATTATTCGCAGATAGCAGGGTTTGATGTAGGCGCGGATGATTACATCACCAAGCCGATTAAGCCGCGCGTGCTGATGAGCAGAATCAAAGCGCTGCTCCGCAGATTACAACAAGAGAAAGACGAACATAAAATTGTTGCCGGAGATATTGAGATTGACAAGGAGAGTTATATCGTGCGGAGAAAAGGCAAAGAATTCGACCTGCCGAAAAAAGAATTTGAACTGCTCACGTTGCTTGCTTCCAAGCCGGGAAAAGTTTTCACGCGCCAGGAAATTTTAAACAAAGTGTGGGGCAGCGACATCATCGTGGGCGACCGCACCATTGACGTGCATATCCGCAAGCTGCGCGAAAAACTCGGGGAAGATTATTTTAAAACCATGAAAGGCGTAGGTTATAAATTTGATTTATAATCAGCATGAAAAACCTCACGCCCCGGCAGGTGGCGCTCAGTGCCTCCGGTGGATTAGCTCTCTTTTTACTCTTCCTTCTCTTCGTGTTTTATTTCCTGCTGCCGGGAAATTTTCATTACGCGCTCATCATTTTGATTCCGGCTTGCGCATTCTTTATCAGCTATTTCCTGTTCTTTTTTGCAATGGAAAAATTCATTGCAGGAAAAATCAAGCTCATCTATAAAAATCTTTACAACCTGAAAACCCCGCGCATGAATGAGGAATCGGGAAAAGAAATGATGAACAAAGACATCATCGGGCAGGTGGAACGCGATATGCTTGACTGGACGAATCGCCAATCGGAAGAAATCAAAACGCTCAAAGAAGTGTCGGACTATCGCAAAGAATTTCTTGGCAACGTGTCGCATGAGCTGAAAACTCCCATCTTCAATATTCAAGGCTATTTGCACACGCTGATTGATGGCGGCATTGACGACCAGGAAATCAACAAGCGCTATCTCATCAAAGCATCCGACAATCTGGAGCGGCTCAATAACATCGTGCAGGATTTGGAAGTGATTTCGCAAATCGAAACCAATGAACTCACGCTTGATTATTCCCGATTCAATATCGTTGACCTTATAAAAGATGTGCTGAACGATCTTGAATTGAAAGCCGAGCCGAAAGCTATCACGCTGAAATTGGATGACAGCATAACGCAGCCGATGTTCGTGCGCGCTGACCGCGAGCGTATCAGGCAGGTACTGGTGAATTTTATTTCAAATTCCATTCGCTATGGAAAGCAGAGCGGAAATACTACCGTAAGCATTTTTGATGTTGATGAAAAAGCGCTTATTGAGATTGCGGACAACGGTATCGGAATTCCAGAACAACACTTGCCGCGTTTATTTGAGCGCTTCTATCGAGTTGATAAAAGCCGCTCGCGCGAATTGGGCGGCACCGGGCTTGGTCTCTCCATCGTGAAGCATATCATTGAAGGACACGGACAAACCCTTACTGTGCGTAGCACCCCGGGCGTGGGTTCAACATTCGGGTTTACGTTGGCGAAGGGATAAACTCACTAAAAGGCGAATTTTTCACAATTGTATTCATCGTCTTGTTCTGTTTTAAATTCTATCAAACAGCGAACGTGCATCACTATCTAAAAATCCTGCGCCTGTCACTTCATTTTTGATGCCGAGAATTTCTGCAATTGTAGGAATGCAATCGGTGGCATCGCCAGTGGGATTGCTTTCGCTGCCCACTTTTAGATTCGCCTGAATGCCGGGACCAGCCATGAGATTGAACATCCTTCGGGCGTTGTGGTCGCTATTGTGGTCAAAAGCGCGCCAATCGTTCTCGTCAAGAATCGGGTTGGGATCGAGGCTGCGACCGTGTTCAGGCGTGACGATGATAGCAGTGTTGCCCGCCATTTCGGGAATTTGTGTTTGAATGAAATTCCAGATGTGTCCCACCGCGTGGTCGCAGCGGTGCATGGCGCGAAGGTAGCCACTGAAGCTCGCGTGACAGCCGTCAATCGAATTGAAGTTGATAACGGTAAGCGCGGGCTTGAACCATTTCATCACTTCGCAGGCATAGCCGGTGATTTGCAATTCGCCTGTGTCGGCAACGGGCGGTAAGGCGATTTGTCCTGCATCTTTTTTCTGGAACATCGTGCGCATGAATTCCTTGATGTCGTGCTTTTCTTCTTCGGTGTTGCGAATGCCCGGCAGCGTACCCGTGCGCGCCTGATACACTGCATCAAGAAATTCTTTCATTTCATAAACGGGACCGAGTTCTTCTTCGGGATGATAGACCTTTGCGTTGCGCAGATGCTCATCACCTTGGCTGCCGAAGATGATAGAGGGCGCGATAAAGTTTGCGCCATAGTCACTGCCGTAATCGGGATGGTCGCTGTAGTTGAGCAGTTGCGTTGAGTTGCCGATGCCGTTACCTACAAACCACACTTTAGTTGCGGGCAAGCCGAGATGCCTGCGCACATACTCATAAATAGTTGGGTAAGGCGGGCGGTTACGCAACCCGTTGGTGCCATAGCTGCCGGACGTGACGGTGGTCAACCCATTGTAATGACCGGTGCCCGCTTTTGAAAAATAAACTTCAGGAAACAGCGTACCCTGCGCTTGCAAAGTTTGTGAGAGTATCTGCGGAATTGGGATGCTGCCGGGTGTGCCTGAGGGTGGGTCGATGCCATATACGCGCTTTTCATTTGGCCCCGGTTGCTGCCCGTCCAAAATGTTTAGCATGATGTTTCCATCAAATGGTAATCCCTGGCTGTCGGACAGATAGCGTTGCAACACAGATTCCTGTTGACGCACACCGCCTGCGAATAAAACATACACGACATGCTCTGCGAGCTGTGAACCGGATTTGGCAAAGAGACGACCTGTCGGGAGAATGAAGGGAGCAGCAATGATGCCGGCAGTCGCGAGCGAAGTTGTTTTTAAAAATTTGCGTCTCTTCATGTGAATGTACTTCAATAGAATTGATACTCATCTGCCAGCGAAAACGCCATATACACCAACTCAGGCGTTACGTTTTCTTGCGACTGTAAATAATTGCTGAAATATTCTTTTTCCAACTCACTGGGCGGTCGCACGAAAAAGCGGGTGTAGGTTTCCACAATGAATGAATCGAGGTTCGCGCGCATTAAAGAATCTGGCGGCAAAATCACATCGGGTTTATTCATGAAGTTGCTGATGATGACTTCATGAATCAAACTCTTGTCGCCAAAGGCTTCGATAACATCGGTGAGTTCAACCATTTCACTTGATGAAAGCGCCTTTTGAAAAAGGTTTGCGTGAAGGATGGCAAGATACTGCGCAGGGCTTTTCAGCTTGTTTTTTTCTGCATTGGTTGGAATGGCGGGCACTTCGTTTACTCCGTAGATAACGTCTTCATTTTTGCAGGATGACACTGCAATCAATACGGTTACTGTAATTAAGAACATAGTCACGAGTCGCGGGTTTGCGAGTCGAGGGTCTTTTTTGACCCGCAACCCGTGACTCTCAGACTCGTGACTTCTAAAAATTTGCATACTCATTTGTCACCATTATTTTTTTCTGCACGTTTTGAAAATCATGGTCGGTGTAAAAATCATTCATCAAAGCGCTCGTTTCGGCTGATGTCGGAAAACGCGCCAGCAGATTCAGGTATGCCCAGATAATCATGCCTTCATAAAATTCGCGTGAAGTGGTTACGATATGCAGGAAGTCGCCCTTGGTTTGTCCGTTCACTCCGAGGAGGTTTGCCGATTGATTTTTTTCGCACATCTCCCACGCGGAGGCAAATTCAGCATCAGTCGGAAAGCGGTAATATAAATTGTCGAACGTAGCGCGGATGAAGTTGAAGGTGTTCATATTAATTTCATCATACACCGAGTTGTTGCACAGCCTGCGGTAGATTTCATCAACTTCGATAGAGTCGCCTCTGTATTGCCTTTTAATAAAAAGTACGTTTTCCAATTTCTCAATTTCTAATTCAGCTTCAGCAGAAGTAATGAAATTGCCCGCAGGAATGGTGTCGCCATTCAGCGAATCAACGAGAAAAGTTCTTTCAAGCAAATCAATCGCCTCATAAATCTCTGCATCGCTTTCACCTTCGATAATGCGCGACTTTGAAATGTCATAGAAACGCTGATAATATGCATACTTGAAAGAAGTGTCGCCTTCAACCAACGAAGTGTCTGACTGCAACCGCTCAATGATTATTTCCCTTGCTTCAACTTTCAAATCATTCGCTTTCAGGAATTCAACAGTTGAATCCATCTCAGCATCAAGCGGCTCGCGACCAATCAAGTCAATGAACATACGGTTCACATAATTTTCAATCAGAACAGTTGGGACATTGTCGGGGTGAGGTGGTTCATTGTCGGGGACGAAAGCGGGGTCCTTTTGGCAAGCGGATAGAAAGAGTTGCGATAAAATTAACAACCAACAATAGCTCTTTAAAAAGGAAACTGATTTCATTGAGAGTGTCTAAGTTAATTAAATCCTTCCTGAGAATTTTCACAAAGGCTTTTAGGCTATATCGCGGTAAAGTGTATTTGCTCTTTGTTTTTGATAGCGGTAAAAGCAAGAATTGCACGGATTCCATTTCCCATGTGAGAAAAGAAGGAGTTCACTCGTAACACCGAGTAAGAAAATCATTGAACGGCTTCATCGCTGCGCAACCTTTCGCGAGAGACGTCACTGCATTTACGGCAAGCAGTTGCTCATCTTTCAGCGCATGCACAGCGAGGAAATCTTTATGCCTGAGAATATCAATGGCGAGATGTTCTTTGTCGTAGCCCTTGGGTGTTGTCTTCACTGTGTCGCCTTCGAGCTTCGGGAAATATTTTTTGAACAATTTGTTTGACAAGATGCCTTTAAATTCTTTCAGGTTGTAATCAATTTCCTGACGAATAGCACTCAACACTGGCGAGGGCGGCATGTATGCTCCGCCAGCAAGAAATGAATGTCCGTTAGGTTGCAGATGAATGTAATAACCCGGCTTCATGGATTTCTTTCCACCGCCCGCTATATATGCTCCAAAGTTGTTTTTGTAAGGGTCCTTATTTTTTGAGAAGCGCACATCGCGATAAATTCTAAACGTGCAATCTTTTGCTTTTAGCTCGCTTAGGGTCTTATCGAATTTCGAGAGCGCTTTGATTAGTTCTCCGACAAAATTTTCAAAATCCGTTTTTGCCGCTTCATACAAATGTTTATTGGCGGCAAACCATTCGCGGTTGTTATTTTTTGAAAGCTGCTTGAGGAATTGCAGGGTGGATTTTTGGAGCATACAAGAATTTGTGGAGTAAAGAAAAGGATTTTCTTTTTTACAAGAAAGAGATTTTTTCGCGCAACTGCGGGACTCAGAATAACGAAGGCTTTAGCGGACTAAAGTAATGCTGCCGTTCTCTGTAAAAGATTGTCCGCTGAGGTTTGTCCATTTCAACACGTAACCGAACACACCAAGGTCTTGTGGCTCATCTTTGAAATAACCATCCCATCCAAAATCATTGCTATTACCGCGATACACTTCCTGTCCCCAGCGATTGAAGATGATGAGTTCATATTCGGAAACGCGCTTGGTGAGTACATTCAGAAAATCATTCTTGCTGTCACCATTCGGGGAAAAGCCGGAGGGGACAAGCGCAAAAGAGCAATCCAAACTTTGCTCGTCAACCACGAGCGTGTCGGTGTAAAGACAACCATCTACAAAGGCAGTAGCCCATACGGTGCCGGGAACGCTGTCAAAAACAATTGTTGCTGTTGTTTGTCCTGTTGACCACAAATACGAATCAGCGCCCGGGTAAGCTCTTAATGTTATTTCTTCCGAGCGACATAAAAACGTGTCATTGCCTAAGTAAAAGAAGGGCAATGGCAACACCTCAATGTCTTGCGTGGCGACATCTGTTCCGCAGAAAGAATCAACCACAGAAAGTTGTACTTGAAATGTGCCTGCATCGGGGAAAATGAAAGAAGTGTTTTGATCAGAGGAAGTTGTTGCATCTGGAAATGTCCAGAGCCAGCTTGCCGGAGTTCCTGCGGAAATATCCGTGAAATTTACGGACACATCTTCACACGCGGGATCATCAGCATTGAATGCAGCAACGATATTTTCGTTGATGAAAATTGTCATCTCTGTTGTGTCGGAACATCCCAGATTCTGTTCAATAATTGCAAACGAAACGGTGTATGTTCCTCCTGCTGAATAGGTGTGCGTAGGATTACACGCAGCAGAAATGTTTCCATCTCCGAAATCCCAAAAACAACCTGTGGATGCCGTTTGTGAAGTGTCCGTAAAGGCGACAGGTTGTGTTGCGCATGGTTCTGAGGGAGCATAAGCGAATGACGCTATGAATGAATTGGTAACGATGATATTGTTGTCAACGAATGTATCGCTACACTCCGGTGAAGAAACAATCAGCGTTACTGTGTAAGTATCAATTACCGTGTAAACATGCATGGGATCATTCAGAACCGAAGTATCCCCATCACCAAAATCCCAAAACACTGAAGTAATATTTCCGGTTGAAGTGTTCGTGAATTGGAACGTATCTGCTACGCAGCTTGATGATTTTGTGTAAGTGAATCCGGCATTAACAACACCCGGAACAAAGAGCGGCAATGCAGCGGGCAGGGCATCATTCCCGCAGTTGTCCTCCACCGTGTTTCCATCGCTACCCTGCTGAAGATTAAGACTGTAATTTCCGCCAATCGTGATTGGCGCTGATACAGTGATGATAGCATTCAGAGTAAAAGAACCACCGGCACAATCAGGGCTGATAGCACTTACAACAGTTACAGATGAATTACCGGTGATTAGGAAATCACTGCCGTTTGCCGCAAGCGAACTGCAAAGAATAGGTTCGGAAAAAGTAATGCTGAACGAAGTTGTGTTTTCACAAGTCATTGAATCAGCTGCTGTGATACTGGGCTCAATAAAGTCAATGATGCTTGCCGTGGTGTTTGCGCTTGGAGCAAAGTTCAACGTGTAGCCGCTTGATGTTGAACTGAAATTATCTACCAACAAGGCGTAGGTTTCTCCGGCAGTTACATTAAGCGGAGCAAGAAAGGCAACCCCGCCTGGTCCTTGTGAAGTAGTATTAAATCCGGCTTGTAGTCCCGTTGCTCCGTTCGTAAATGCATAGTTGCATCTTACTTCAATGCTGTCCACTCCATTAAAAATATCTGCGCACGAGCCGTTCGTGAGATCATACAATGCGAAGTCATAATCATCGCCTGCCTGCGGGATAATAGAGAACTCTAATACTCCGCTTATCGTGACGGTGAAGATGTACCAAACTGAGTTATTCTCATTGTTATCCAAACAGGATGTAGTATTCAGGAGGTCATCCACTTGACCAAAACCCTGATAGGATTGATTCTGCACATACACTGTCTGGCACACTGCAATAGCATCATTACAATCCTGCTCAGGACCGGTTACTTGTGCAAAACTGTTTCCTGCGGCAGCAAATAGGAATAGGGCAAGAAAAAAAACGGATGAAAATCTCACAAATAAGTGTAATGGGATGCAACGCCAAAAATAGGAAATAGCCGTTAAATGAATCAGCATGAGGCACTCGACTTTTTCATAACGTAAAACGGATAATCTCTACAACGCAAACAAGCGCTTTTTCTTATCACAGCCACTCAACTATTTCGCGTATGCTACCGCCCGCTTTTCCCGAATCACCGTTACTTTCACCTGCCCCGGGTACTGCATTTCATTTTGGATTTTATCCGAAATGAGGAATGCAATTTCTTCCGCTTCTTTATCCCCTACCTTTTCACTTTCTACGATTACGCGCAACTCTCGTCCTGCCTGGATTGCATACGCTTTATCCACGCCTTCATAACTCATTGCAATGTTTTCAAGGTCTTTGATACGCTGCATGTAATTCTCCATTGTTTCCCTGCGCGCTCCTGGACGTGCGCCCGAAATAGCATCGCAAGCCTGAATGATTGGAGAGATGAGATATGTCATTTCCACTTCATCGTGATGTGCGCCAACTGCGTTGCAGATGGAAGGTTGCTCGCCATATTTTTCACACCACTTCATACCGAGCAGCGCATGTGAAAGCTCTGATTCTTCTTCGGGCACTTTGCCTATATCGTGCAAGAGACCTGCACGCTTCGCAAGCTTTGGATTCAAGCCCAATTCAGCCGCCATCGTGGCGCAGAGATGCGCCACTTCTTTCGAGTGCATCAACAAATTCTGCCCGTAAGAAGAGCGGAAGCGCATTCTGCCGATAACGCGAATCAATTCAGGATGAAGTCCATGCACACCCAATTCAATTACGGTGCGCTCACCGATTTCAACGATTTGTTCTTCGAGTTGTTTTTTTGTTTTTGCAACCACCTCCTCGATTCGCGCAGGGTGTATTCTGCCATCAGTTACTAAACGCTGCAAGGAGAGGCGCGCAATTTCTCTCCGCACCGGGTCATAGCCTGAAAGGATAATCGCTTCGGGCGTATCATCCACAATGATTTCAATTCCTGTTGCTGCTTCGAGTGCTCGAATGTTTCTTCCTTCGCGTCCGATGATTTGTCCTTTCTGCTCATCGGAAGCAAGGTTGAATACCGACACCGTGTTTTCAATCGTGGTTTCTGCGGCTGTGCGCTGAATTGTTTGCAGGACAATTTTTTTCGCCTCTTTGGTTGCCTTCAGTTTTGCTTCATCCATGATTTGCTTCACTGCTGCCATGGATTGTGTTTTCGCTTCTTCTTTCAGCGTTTCCACCATTTGCTGTTTCGCATCCTGTGCGGAAAGCTGCGCGATTTGCTCCAGCTTCTTCACATGCTCCGAGTGTGATTTCTCCAACTCTCTTTGCTTCACGCTCACCAATTCAAGCTGGCGTGTAAGGGTGGCTTTGATATTCGTTACTTCATCTTCTTTTTTCTTCACCACTTCACGCTGCTGGTTGAATTGCTGTTCTTTTTGCTTCACGTTGCGCTCGCGTTCTTCAAAACTTTTTACACGATCTTCCAGCGCCTTCGAGCGCTTTGAGGTTTGGTCTTCGTGCTCCGCCTTCAGTTGCAGAAACTTTTCTTTTGCTTCAAGCAGGCGGTCTTTCTTCAGGTTTTCTCCTTCCTTCTTTGCTTCTTCCAGCAGGCGCTCTGCTTCTTTCTTTGTGCGCTCTTCAATTTCTTTGGCAGATTTTTTCGCGCGGTCTTCTTCCTGGCGCGCGCGTCCCTGGTAAATTGTTTTTGCGATAAAAAATCCTATTGCCAGCGCTGCTACGGCAGTAGCCACCGCAATGATGATAATGGTTTCAATGGTCATAGTGGTTCTCAATTAGCGTCAGCTATCCGCCTGAACGGAATCACTCACAGGTTCAACAATAAGACAGGGGCTGTTTTGCGGAAACAACTGCTGAACTACTTACTTACCGTTTCGGTAAGCAAAGCGTCAATTGAGCGAAGCTTGTCAAAGAAAGCGGGATCGGAAATCGTCACCTTCTTTTGGGATGCATGAATCTCCACTTCGTTCATCAACGCGCACATGGCGAGGTAATCCTGCTTGTCTTTTGCGGCATACTGTTCCTGCAACTGCTGCACCTTTTCATTCAACTTTTTTGCCGCAAGCCTTACGGTTTCTTCCTCCTCAGGCTTTATCTTCAGCGGATACGACCTGCCTGCAATTTGGAGATTTATATTGATTAGCTCCGTGTTGCTCACATTCAGTCATTTAACATTGCTACGCACCTGTCAATCTCTTTTATAAAATCGTTTACTTTACGTTTCATTTCTGTTTTTTCCTCCAGCGTTTGCGGCACCATCATTTTCGTGAGTTTCGCCTGCTTCAACTCCTGCTCCACTGCGCCTTGCTTCGCCTTTTCTCCTTTGATTTGCTCTTTCAGCGTCTTGTTCTGCCCCGCGAGTTCTGCATTTTTTTCTTCGAGAAAACCATATTCCTGCCGCAACTCGTTGTAGCGGGAAACAAGCAGTTCGACTTTGCCAGAAATCGCATTGAGTTTAACCTGATAATCTTCCATGAACTTATTAACGGAAAAAAATAAAATTACCGTTTTTAGAACTCTTTAGCCGCCCTTATCAGAAAGTTTTTGGACAAACGTAGCGCGAATGTCCTTTTTTGATGAGCATCGGGATATGCAGCCAGACCGTTGTTTCCTTCGCAGTTCTATTGAGGAGATTTTGAGAACAAGGGCGGCAAAATTTCTTCTTCCTGCATCACCGCTTGAATTGCCTTTATCAAAGCATCCACATCTTCGGGAAAAATCTGTCCGATGTTGCCGATGCGGAAAGCATTTGCTTTACTCAGCTTACCCGGATAAATCATAAAGCCGCGGTCGCTGAGCTTTTGATAAAACCGTTCAAAGTTGAATTTTGAAGAATCAGGATAGAGGAAAGATGTGATGATGTGTCCCTGAATTTCAGGCTCCAAATAGGTTTTAAAGCCAAGTTCTTTCATACCATTGTCTAAAACCATTTTATTTTTTTGATAGCGCGCTTCTCTTGCTTTCACTCCTCCTTCTGCTTTCAACTCATGCAGCGCCTGCCTGAAGGCCATGATGCTCAAGGTGGGCGGAGTAAAACGGAACTGTCCGTTTGTTTCCAGCCCTTTCCATTGCTCGAATAAGTCAAGGCTCAACGTACGGGCTTGTCCCTTGCACTTTTGCAGTTCGCTGTTTTTTGCAAGCGCGAATGCAAACCCCGGCACGCCTTCGATACATTTATTTGAAGAAGAAACAAGGTAATCAATTTCCCAATCGCGCATCGGCATCTCTGTGCCGCCAAAGCTGCTCATTGCATCAACGATGAACACTTTATTTTTCGCTTTGCAGATTTTTCCGATTTCCTGCACGGGGTTGAACAGCCCCGTAGTGGTTTCGCTGTGGATGCAGGCAACGTGCGTGATGGAAGGTTCTTTTGCTAAAAATGCCTCGAATGTTTTTTCGTCAATCACTTTGTCTTCATCGAAGCGCAGCATGAAATGTTTAATGCCATGCACTTCTGCCATTTTTACGATACGCTCACCGTATGCGCCATTGGCAACAACGAGCAACGTATCTTTTTCCCCTACCGCGCTGCTGATAACGCTTTCGATGCCAAACGTGCCGCTGCCTTGCATAATAACGCAGTCATAGCCATCGGCTTTGCTGACGTGCGCCAGCGCGAGCAGTTCATTGCGGATTTCAACCACCGCATCTACAAACGCTTTATCCCGCGAGCCGACATCTGAGAGCATCGCTTCCTTCACGGTTTTTGAAGTGGTGAGCGGACCGGGCGTGAACAGCAGGTTTTTCATCAGGAAACTTTGGCGCAAGATAGCGAGGATGGATGATTGGTGATGGAAGATGGATGAGAAGGTAATTATTATATTTAGGCGTGAATAGAAATGAACTTAAAGCGAGAACGAAAAAATTTGCTCATCGCTGTGTGCGGTTGGTGGGAGCATTGCTCCAGGAAGCCCATGAATTAACTTCCATCTTCATTGCCACCCGAAAAACTGCGAGCAAGCCCATCTTCCATCCTCCATCTTCCATCTAAAATTCTCAATGAATCTCACCAATCCCTCCTTCAAATCTGCGCTTTCCCGTTCGCATCCGGCAGCAGTGGCGGTGTTTGCCGCGCTTGCTGCTTTTTGCACCTACAGTTGCATGTATGCATTTAGAAAACCCTTTACAGCAGCCACGTTTGACGGGCTTTATTATGCGGGGCTGAAATACAAAGACCTGCTCATCATCACACAACTTATCGGCTACACGCTTAGTAAATTTCTCGGCATCAAAATCGTGGCGGAGATGAAATCACGCAACCGCGGGTTCAATGTGTTGTTGCTGATTATTGTTGCTGCGGTTTCGCTTTTTCTTTTCGGAATCACGCCCGCGCCTTACAACATCATTTTTATGTTTATGAACGGCATCCCGCTGGGCATGGTGTGGGGCATCGTGTTCAGCTTCTTAGAAGGCAGGCGGGCAACGGAGTTCATGGGGTCGGTGATGGCGGTGAGTTTTATTTTTTCTTCGGGGTTTGTGAAAAGCGTGGGGAAATTTTTGATGAACAGCGGCATCAGTGAATTCTGGATGCCGTTGCTCACAGGATTGATTTTCATTGTGCCGATGTTGCTGTTTGTATTCCTGCTTGAACAAATTCCCGATCCCACGCCCGAAGATATTGCGCACCGCAGCGAGCGCAAGCCGATGAACAGCGAAGAGCGCAGAGCATTTGTGAAAGAATATCTTCCCGGTATCGTGGTGTTGGTCATCGCGTATGTCATGCTCACAATTATCCGTGATTTCCGCGACAACTTCGCTGCAGACATTTGGAAAGAACTGGGGTTCACCGATGCCTCGATTTTCACCGAAACGGAAATTCCTATTTCGCTTGCGATTCTTGCAAGCATGAGCATGCTCATCGTAATTAAAAACAACCTGCTCGCATTTCGCATCAATCACTGGATTGTCGCATTGGGATTTGTGATTGCTGGCGGCTCAACATTTCTTTTCACGCAGAATATTCTTTCTGCCTATTGGTGGATGGTGCTCAACGGATTCGGGCTGTATCTCGGCTATGTGTTGTTTAATGTTGTGTTCTTCGAGCGAAAAATTGCAGCAATCCGCAAGCCTGCCAACGTGGGTTTTCTCATTTATATCGCTGATTCATTCGGTTATCTCGGAAGCATGTTCATTATTCTATTTAAAAATTTCGGCACGAAAGACATTCTTTACAGCAATTTCTTTATTCAAGCATTGTATGCGGTGAGCATCATTGGGATAGTGTTCATGGCTCTTTCATTGTTCTATTTCAACAAAAAATTAAGTGGAGCGCAGCGATGATTCCATTGCGTCCTTGCGGATTTACTCCAGCATCCCCTTATGTTAATACAGACTCAAGGGATGCCGGAACAAGTCCGGCATGATACGCTGCAACGAAAAAGCAGAAACCGCCTTCTTCTTATTATCTTTAACCAGCTATGGAACTCACTGCCGAAAAAATACTGCCGCCCAAATACAAGTCGAAAATATTTTTAGAGAATCTGCGCGACCCCATCGGGTTTCTTGCGCACTCGCCTGAAAATTATCCCGACATCTTTCGCTTCCGAATGTTGAATCGAAAGATTTACGTACTCAACAGTCCCGACTTTGCGCAATATGTCTTACAAGAAAACGCGAAGAATTATCAGAAAGGGGAAGCCTATAAATTTCTTGCGTTGTTGCTCGGCAACGGACTGCTCAACAGCGAGGGCGATTTTTGGAAAAGACAACGCAGGCTGGCGCAGCCCGCTTTTCACCGCGAGAGTTTGAAGCGCGTTTGCGACATTGTTACGAAGTCAACGCAGGACATGCTGCATCGCTGGAAGAAACAGGAAGGGCAAACGCTCAACTTCACCCGCGAGATGGCAGCGCTCACCATTGAAATTGTCGCTAAAGCTTTGTTCACCGCTGACGTAAAAGAAGAGGACATCAACACCGTATGGCAAAGCGTGAACTACCTGAACAGCATGGCGATGAACATGATACGCAACCCGCTTGCGCTACCGTTCTGGGCGCCTGTTCCTGCTTATATTAAAGCAAGAAAGGCTATTGAAAATTTGGACAAACTCGTTTACGGCATTATTAATAAACGCAGGCAGGGCGGCTCGTTTGCGCCTGACTTGCTGCAAATGCTTTTGGAAGCGCGTGACGAGGATACCGGTGAAACAATGAATGAGCAACAAGTGCGCGATGAAGTGATGACAATTTTTCTTGCGGGTCACGAAACAACGGTGACTGCACTATCATGGGCATGGTACTTGCTGAAACAGCATCCCGCTGAAGAACAGAAATTGAAAAAAGAAGCAGAGCAATTCGCAGGCAGAAAAATTGAATTTGAAGATTTGCCCGCGCTGAAGTTTGGAAAGCAGGTCGTCAACGAAAGTATGCGCCTTTATCCATCCGTGTATGCCGTTGGCAGAAGATTATTACAAGAAGATACGATTGGCGGCTTTAATGTTCCGCCCGACACACGCGTACTCGTGAATATCATCGGCTTGCATCATCATCCGCAATATTGGAGCGAGCCGTGGAAATTTATGCCTGACCGTTTTGAAAATTTCGAGAGCAAAGGCAGCAAGCGCTTTGTGTTCATTCCGTTTGGCGGTGGTCCCAGAATCTGCATCGGCAACAACTTTGCGATGATGGAGATGCAAATCATCAACGCGCTGCTTGCGCAACATGCAGAGTTGGAATTATTAAGCCACAACATCAAACCTGTGCCGCAAATCACGCTGAAGCCGGGAAAGGGCGTGATGGTGAAAGTGAAGAAGGTGAGCGTTTAATACAGGCTTCATGGTAGAATGAGTAGCTTTGAAAATTCCAAAACATCTTGAGTTTGTGAGAAAAATTCTCCCGCTTTTTTCCCTCTTAACCAGTCTGTATTGTTTCGGGCAAAACACCCAATACCAAGTCGCGCTGATTGGGTTTTACAACCTTGAAAATATTTTCGACACCATCAACCAACTTGATGTGGAGGATGAAGAGTTTACGCCCGATGGCGGGAATCATTACACGTCAGCAGTTTACCTTGATAAATTAGAAAAGCTCTCGCAGGTAATTTCAGAAATGGGAACGGATGATTCGCCTGAAGGTATTGCGATTCTGGGCGTGGCGGAAGTTGAAAATAAAAGCGTGTTGGAAGATTTGGTAAGCCAGCCGAAATTGAAAAATCGCAATTACAAAGTGCTGCATATTGACGGCAAAGACGAAAGGGGAATTGATGTCGGCATGTTATATAATCCAAAATATTTCACGATAAAAAAAGCCGAGTCGCTGCATGTGCCTACTGAAAAAATGGATTCAGCTTATGGACATACGCGCGATGTGCTGTTTGTGTCAGGTGAATTTTTGGGCGAGTCGCTCCATGTTTTTGTGAACCACTGGCCCTCAAGGCGTGGCGGAGAAGAAACATCGCGACCTTATCGCGAACTGGCTGCAAAAATAAATAGGCAAAAAATAGATTCATTAATGAAAATTGACCCGAATACAAAAGTTGTTGTGATGGGCGATTTGAATGATGACCCTGTGGATTTGAGCGTGGCAAAAGTATTAGGAGCGAAGGGTTATAAAGGCGATGTGAAAAAGGGCGGACTTTATAATCCATGGACGACATTTTATAAAAGCGGCATCGGGACGCTTGCCTACCAGGATTCTTGGAATTTGTTCGACCAGATTATCATCTCCTCCGCATTTTTAGAAACAAATCAGAAGGGACTTTTTTTTAAAGAGCAGGTGATTTTCAAACGCGACTACATGATTCAAAAAACAGGCAAATTCAAAGGCTACCCAATGCGCACTTACAGCAACGGTATTTATATAGGAGGCTACTCTGACCATTTTCCCACGTATCTCGTGTTTCTGAAGCAAATGAAATGACAAAGTATTTTTTCGCGGTTTTCATCGCAGCCTCGCTGCATGTTTTTTCACAAGACACCACTTTTACTAACGGCTCAGGAAGTCTCACCTTCAGCAACGTGAAGGCTTACGGATTCACGGTTGCTTTCACATCGAATGTTACAAATAAAGACGGCTTTCTCTTTCTGCGCGCAACACAACCGATTGACGAAAATTTTCTTTCTCAGAATTTGAACCAAACACTTCCGCAAAAAGGCAGTTCCGTAAGTTTTGCGAAAGTCTTTCAATCAGCCGCGCCTGTTCTTTTTAATGTGCGCGAAACAGTTGAGAACACCGATTATTATTTTGCGCTCGTGCCGTATCGCCTGAACGGAAGCGTTGCCACATTTGTGAATGACAGTTCAATTTTTGCGCACGTGAAATCTTCCGCAGCAAATCCAGGCAATTATTACAATGCGCTTAATTTCAGTTCGCCCGATATTCTGAATGATTTGAAACTGCTTTTGCAAAATCATACGCTGGTAGATTACTCCAGTTACAGAAACACAATAGTGCAAAACATTTTTGAACGCGATACTACGAATCAGCAAAAAGTGGTGAACTGCGAATATTCCAACGAAGTAAAAATTTACAGCGGCACGTTTGATTTCGTGACGCTTGATTACAGCCGCGAGCATCTTTTTCCCCGCAGTTGGATGCCCTCTGGCGGCTCTACCAATGCACCGGAAGGAACTGATTATCATAACCTTGCGCTCGCGAATTTGGGTGATGTGAATTCGCTCCGTTCCAACTTTCCCCTTGGGGAAGTGGTACAGGCAACCGATTCATTTTTAGAATGCCGCAAAGGAAAAGATGCAAATCAAAACACCGTGTTTGAACCTCGTGAAGCGATGAAAGGCAATGTGGCGCGCGCAATGTTTTATCAAATGATTTGCTACAACGGATTGAGCGGGAGTTGGGGGATAAATCATTTACCCTCTTATGGAAATGAACAGGACATGAATGTACTGCTTGCCTGGCATTTCAACGATTTGCCTGATGCATTTGAAAAGGCAAGGCACGAATATATTGCCACAATTCAGGGCAATCGAAATCCATTTATTGATTATCCCGATTTGGTAAATTGCATTGACTTCACCGAGATTTTGAAAAACGGAACTTGCCCGGCTGTAGGTGTTGAGGAAAAAGAATTGCAATCAGCAGTTACAATTTTCCCGAATCCTGCGGCAGATTTTTTTTCCATCAAAACGGAAAACCCGGAAAGGACGAAGCGTTTTTCGCTATGCGATTTGACAGGAAAGGTTTTATTTGAAAAACAAATTTCTGTTAACGAATCAACAACACAGATACAATCTGGAGGAATTTCTTCCGGATTCTACTTAGGAATCTTTACAATGAAAGATGGAAGTATTCTGAGTAAAAAAATTCAAGTGATTCATCCATAGAGAACAATCAAAGCGCGAGGTTTTAATCCCAATTTCATAGTAGAGTTCTCTTGGCTTCGTCCATAGGTAAAACCTTCTTATTTTCACGGCAAATTCCTGAGCAATGAAAAAATTACTTCCATCGGCATTTCTTTTTTTCCTTTCGGTAATCACAATCGCGCAGCCTTGCAGCGACCTCTTCATTTCAGAATATGTGGAAGGCGGTTCCAATAATAAAGCAATTGAAATTTTTAACCCGACAGCAACAGGAGTTGATTTAACCGGATATAAAATTCAGTTGTACACCAATGGTTCTGCAACGGCCACATCCACACTCAATCTTGCCGGCACTGTTGCTGCGGGCGATGTGTATGTTGTTGTGAACTCGCAGGCAAGCGCTGCAATAAAAGCCACACGCGATACAACATCAAGCGGTGTCACTGCTTTTAACGGAAACGATGCAGTTGCGCTGCTCAACGGAACAACCATCATTGATTTAATCGGGCAAACCGGAACAAACCCCGGCACGGAATGGACTGTTGGCAATGGCTCAACTTTAAATCACACCTTGGTGAGAATGATTTCAATTCAGGAAGGTTCTGACGATTGGGCAATCAACTCACAACAATGGGATGTCCTCCCGCAAGATTCCATTCAGTTAGGAGCGCATACCATGACATCCTGCGGTGTGCCTGCCGATACCACAGTTCGCTTCATGCCTGTTTCTGCAACAGTTGCCGAAGCAGCGGGAACGTATACTATCACGCTCGTTTTAAATCAGGCTGCTACTGCGGATAAAACAGTTGATATTGAAGTACGGGTTGGCGATGTAGCCGACATCGGAAATTTCACAACAACGAGCGTTACAATTTCTGCAAACTCAACTTCCGCCAGCTATTCATTAACTGTTACGAACGATACGATTGCGGAAGGCAGCGAAGAGCTTCAGTTTGTTTTGAGAAATCCTTCAGCCGGATTGCTGCTTGCCGCAGATTCAGTTTTCGGGCTCACCATTCTTGATGACGATTCAATTGCTCCTCCTTCGCCCTTTTATTCCATTGCAACAGTTACTGCGGTTGACTCTGTAGGAGTTGCAGATTCAATCGGTGTGCAGTGCAGAGTGAGTGGGGTAGTTTACGGAATAAACCTGCGCAATACCGGGTTTCAATTCACCATCCAGGACGGCACGGGCGGCATCGGTGTTTTTTCTTCATCGAACACATTTGGATATACTGTTGAAGAAGGCGATTCAATCGTAGTAAGCGGAGTAGTGGAACAGTTTAACGGATACACGCAAATGGAATCCCTTGATACGATTTATGAAGTTGGTTCAGGCATATTATTGCAACCGACAAACACCACGGTACTGGATGAGTCCACCGAATCTGAACTGGTGCGCATCAACAACCTCACGCTTGTGAATCCGAGCCAGTGGGATAATTCCAATTTGAATGGCTTCACGGTAGATGTTACCAATGGAACACAAACTTTTGAACTGCGCATTGAAGAGCAGGTGGATTTATTCAATCAAAATGCGCCTACAAGTTCATTTGATGTAATTGGCTTGGGCAGCCAGTTTGACAACAGTTCGCCCTACACATCGGGCTACCAGATTTTGCCGCGTTACAGCGCAGATTTGCTGCTGCGCACTGCCGTAAATGAAATTTCGGGAAATATTTTTCAGATTTTCCCCAACCCGAACGAGGGAATATTCACGCTTAATGTGCAGGTAGTGCAAGAGCAAAGGATCTGCTCGCTAATTGATTTTACAGGCAAAGTTGTTTTCAAAGCAGCAGTTGCCGCCAATGAAACCACGCTGAATATTGACGCATCTCATTTGCCCGCAGGGATTTACGCAGTTGAAATTTTATCAAAAACAGCTGTTGAGCGCAGCAAGTTGAGTATCCGGTAAGGAAAAATTTCTACGGGTTTTTGCTTAGTTCAATCTTGAAAATCTTCCAAAAAGGTTTTCGTGAATTGCATACTTTTTTCACGCATCCTTTTGTACCTTTCGCATCTCTACTCCTGAGGCGAAGAACTTGCTCTGCTTAAATTAACCCAAAAATAGCACGACATGCGTGTATGTTATTGTACTGTCTTTTTGTTTGCGCTGAGTTTCTTAGAAGCATCAGCGCAGATTTCCATTCCTAATTCCAATCCAGTTACACAAAATTTTGATGGGATAGGCACAACTGCGGGAGCTTCGCTGCCTGCCAACTGGAAAATGTCTGGAGCCGGATTGGGCACTACGGCTAATTGGGCAGATGCAGGAAATTTCACTGTTACTTCTCAAGCGGCTTCTTCAGGTTCTCCAACGGCAGGCGGAAGATATAATTGGGCGCCACAATTTTCAACAGGCGACCGCGCTATCGGCTTCATGACAGACGGAACATACACAAGCCCCAACAGTATCATGGCTTTTTACCGCAATACATCCGGAGCCACAATTGCATCGCTCACTGTCTCCTTCAGCGTAGAGCGTTACCGCACTAACACGAATACCTTTTCCCTTGCCTTCTTTACTTCAACCGATGGGGTGAACTGGACTGCACGAACAGCAGGAGATATTGCTACCACTGTTTTCTCGATAGGAAACAGCGCCTATAATTTTATTACACAAACTTCCAATTCAAGAAATCTTACAATCAACAGCGTAAATATTCCCAACAATGGAGATATTTATCTGCGTTGGGTGTTCACGAATACGAACAGCACAAATTCGCAAGGGATGGGCTTGGAAAATGTTTCTGTTGCCGCTGCTGTTGCCCCGCTTGCAAATCCCAATTTGCCAATTTCCTGTCCTTATGATTTCATTTTCGTATTGGATGAATCCGGTTCTATAACAGGGCAAGGTGGAAGCGGTGCAACCGATATCAGCGCAGCGCTGAGAACTGCAGCGAAAGATTTGGTTAGTGCGCTCAATGGCACCGGAACCCGTGTGGCGGTGGTGGAATTTGGCAGCACTGCAGCGAGGGGAAGTGTGGGTGGCTCTACCGCTTATCAGTTGGTGGATAATACCTATATCACCAACTTCAATAGCTACATGGGTCCTGACAATAACTCGCAGCAGAATGCAAATAACTATGATCCTGAAGACGGCATCTCTGTTACAAACTGGGAGGCTTCATTGAATTTAGTGAACACCATTAACACAAATGACGGAATTGCAGATTTGGTAATCTTTATAACTGACGGAAACCCCACCGCATACACCAATGCACAAGGCGGAACAACCTCCAGCACCACGGACCCGGTAGTGATTGCACAAGCGTTGGCGGAAGCCACCGTTGCTGCAAATACCGTGAAGGCACAGGGTTCCCACATGTTTGTGGTTGCTATTCCCAATCCCTCTGTTCTTGAAACGAATGTTCATCAAATCTCCGACATAGGCAGATACCCGGATGTTGATACCAACTTCGTATCAGGCGATTATTCTATTTCCTCTTCAGAAACCTTGCGTGATGATTTGCAGCGCATCGCGCAGTCTGTCTGTAAGGTTGATTTGAATCTTGCAAAAGCCTCTGTGCAATCGGCTTGTTCAGGTGACACAGTTACGTTTACGCTCGTGCTTACCAACAACGGATTGGATAACGACACAAGTATTGTAGTTACCGATGTAATTCCCAGCGGATATACGTATGTAAGCGACAATGGCGGAGCGGCAACAAATTTTGCCGGAAACACGCTTACTTGGAATCTTGTAAGTCTTGGCGGTGGTGGGATTTCTACTTCGTTACAAATCAAAGCTGTGATGCAACCCACAGGCAATTATACGAATACAGCTTCGGCTGTCGGCACACAACAAGATATTGACTTAGCAAATAATACTGCTTCTTTTACTGTGAACCTCGCGCTTAACTGCGATGATGGCGACCCGTGTACGGTTGATTTTTGCAGAGGTGGAATTTGTGTGCATGAAAACACCTGCTGCCTGACGAATGAAGAATGTGCTGATAATAACCCCTGCACGATTGATACTTGCACAAATGGCACTTGCATCAACACTACAATTATTTGTAATGATGAAAACACCTGCACCATTGACCGCTGCGGAGATGCCGGATGCGAATTCCTGCCAAGAATTGACAGCCTGCAAATTATCTGTCGGGATAATATTATTGTGAACAGCACACCCGACCAATGCCAGGCGGTGGTGAATTACACGCCTCCGGTTGGAACGAGCGTCTGTCAAACACCCTGTTTGGATACATGGGTGAGGAGAGGAGGCGGAACAGGAACGGATTTCGGAAGAGGAGTGGATGTTGATGCTCAAGGGAATGTTTACTCAACAGGAGCTATTACAGGTACAGCAACTTTTGGCACTACAACGCTTGTCGGTTCAGGTTTGGATATATTTTTGGTGAAGTACGATCCGCAGGGCAATCTGAAGTGGGCAAAGAAAGCGGGCGGCAGTGGAGATGGTACTACGTCTGGAACTTCGGGAGATTATGCAGATGGAGTGACTACCGATACAGACGGAAATGTTTACATAACAGGGTGGTTTGATGGCACAATCAATTTTGACGCGCTGTCTATTACATCTTCCGGACAACAGGATTTATTTATTGCAAAATATGACAGCAGTGGAAATGCACTTTGGGCAGTGAAGGGAGGTGGCGCAGGTTTAGACAGAGGATACTCGATGGAGATTGTGGGAGGATTTTTATACATCACGGGCTATTTCCAATCCACTGCTATAATTGGAGGAGATACTTTGACGGCAGCTGGTGATACAGATATATTCTTAGCGAAGTATAATCTTGATGGCACGCTTGTTTGGATAAAACAATATGGCGGCACAGATAAAGATGCCGGTTACGATTTATATGTTGCTAACAATAAGATTTATGTGACTGGGATTTTTTCAGGAAGTGCCACATTTGGAAGTTTTACAATTAATTCTTTTAACGGGTGGGATTACTTTGTGATGCAAGCAGATTCGTCAGGAACTGTGGAGTGGGTAAGGCGCGCTGGAGGCACAGGTGATGAGCAAGGCGTAGGCGTAATAGCTGATGCAAATGGAAATGTTTATGCTACGGGTAATGCTTATTCTCCTGCAACATTTGAAGGCGTGCCATTTCCAACGGTGGGAGGAGCGGATATCTACTTAGCAAAGTATAATAGTACAGGTGGATTAGTTTGGCTTAGAGGCTTAGGAAGTTCTGGGACAGATGTCGGATTAGATTTGGAATTCAGCACTACGGGCAAAATACTTTTATCTGCGCTTTATTCCGGCAGTATAACTGTCGGTTCAACCACGATAACAAATAACGGAGGCACGGATATACTAATAGCGAAGTTTGATGAAAATGGGAATTTTTTGACTGCAAGAACAGCAGGGGGAACGGGTAGCGACCACCCTTACCGGTTGGTTTCAAGAGGTGGATTATTTTATGTTGCAGGTCGCTTTTCCACTACAACAAATTTTGAAGGGAATCCATTAGTGAGCGCAGGGGGAGAAGATGCCTTTGTCTGGAAACTCTGCGAAACTGAACTCACCACCGAACTCATCAGCGGCTTAGGTTCAGGCGCGCAATTTCCTGAAGGTGTTACAACACAAACCTATGTAGTCTATAATGACGAAGGCAACTCTGACACATGCAGTTTCACAGTGACTGTAGTAGGAGATAACTGTGATGACCAGAATCCCTGCACGGATGATGCCTGCGTCAATGGGGTTTGCGAGTTTGTCCCCAACCCTGTTATAGCTTCTATAGCTCCTCAGACAGTTGCAATTTGTTCGGGACTAAGTACTCAACTTACTGCTTCAGGTTCAGGAGGAAGTGGTAACTACACTTATGTTTGGAACAATGGGCAAACAAGCGCAATAATTACCGTTAGTCCAACAAGCACAATTTCATTTACAGTTACTGTAACTGACAGCAGAGGATGCTCTGCTTCTGCTTCACGTACCGTGACTGTTGAGCAAACTCCAAGTGCTTCCATTTCACCGCAGAATGCAGGCATTTGTAACGGAAGCAGCATTACACTTACAGCAAGTGGCGGAACAACTTACTTATGGAACACAGGAGCAACAACCCCAAGCATTACGGTTAGCCCTACTCAAACAACACAATACTCTGTTACCGTTTCCACTGCCGGAGGATGTTCCGCATCGGCTTCACGCAATGTTTCGGTGAATCAATCTCCCAACGCGACTATTTCACCGGCAAATGTTTCAATTTGCCCGGGGAACAGCGCCACGCTTACTGCAAGCGGGGGCAATTCCTATGTGTGGAGCACGGGAGCAATCACCACAAGCATTACCGTGAGCCCGTTAGTTACAACCACTTATACGGTTACCGTTTCCAATAATCAGGGATGCACCGTATCAGTTTCAAGAGATGTGCTCGTGAATGGATCGCTCATCGGCTCAATTTCTCCCGATAATGCGGCTATATGTCCGGGACAAAGCACAACCCTCACAGCAAGCGGAGGAACCTCTTACTTATGGAATACAGGAGCAACCACAACGAGCATTACAGTAAGTCCATTGGTAACTTCAGATTTTACAGTAACTGTTTCTAATTCGAGCGGTTGCTCAGATACGCTCACAAGGACGGTGACAGTAAATTCATTGCCCAATGCGGCAATTGCGCCTGCTGCTCCACAGGTGTGCAGTGGCGAAAACTTCACGCTCACTGCCAGCGGAGGGACTTCTTATTTGTGGAACACAGGAGCAACAATAGCAAATCTTACCACTTCTATAACTATCCCTGCTAATTTCAGTGTAACGGTGACAGATATAAACAGATGCTCGGCAACAGCAGCCGTTCTAGTTGATTTAATAGTTTGTAACGATAATAATCTGTGTACATCCGATAATTGCATAAACAGCAATTGTGTCTTCACACCAATAACATGCAACGACCAGAACGCCTGCACTACCGATGGTTGTAACCCGCAAACAGGATGTACAGTTACATCAATAATATGCAATGACCAAAGCGCTTGTACCAATGATGGCTGCAATCCTCAAACCGGTTGTACATTTACAACGATAACCTGCAACGACCAAAGCGCCTGTACTACCGATGCCTGCAATCCACAAATCGGCTGTACAACAACTCCCGTAATTTGCAATGATGGAAGTGCTTGTACTACCGATGCTTGCAATCCGCAAACCGGCTGCACAACTTCTGAAGTAATATGTAATGACCAAAATGCCTGCACTACTGATGGTTGTAACCCGCAGACAGGTTGTACAACAACTCCTGTAGTTTGCAATGACGGAAATGCGTGTACTACTGATGCTTGCAATCCACAAACCGGCTGCACAACAACTCCTGTAGTTTGCAATGACGGAAATGCGTGTACTACTGATGCTTGCAATCCACAAACCGGCTGCACAACAACTCCTGTAGTTTGTAATGATGGAAATGCCTGCACCACCGATGCCTGCAATTCACAAATCGGCTGTACAACAACTCCCGTAATTTGCAATGACGGAAACGCTTGTACTACCGATGGCTGCAATCCACAAACCGGATGTACAACAACTCCTGTAGTTTGTAATGATGGAAGTGCTTGTACTACCGATGGCTGTAATCCGCAAACCGGCTGCACGACAACTCCCGTAGTTTGTAATGATGGAAATGCGTGTACTACCGATGCTTGCAATCCGCAAACCGGCTGTACAACAACTCCTGTAGTTTGTAATGACCAAAGTGCTTGCACCAGCGACCGTTGCGACACGCAAATAGGATGTGTGTTCACTACAGTGAACTGCAATGATGGCAACGCCTGCACCGCTGATGCTTGCCTGCCTGCAAGCGGCTGTATCAACAGCACGATTATCTGCAACGATGGAAGCGCTTGCACCACTGATGCATGTGATATTCAAATCGGTTGTGTCTTTACAACAATCACCTGCACTGATGGCAGTGCGTGTACAACAGACGGTTGCAGTCTGCAAACAGGCTGCACATTTACTCCGGTAAACTGCAACGATAACAACGCATGTACTACAGAAACCTGCGATCCGCAAATCGGATGTGTTTACTTAACCGTTGAATGCAACGACAACAATGCCTGCACAAATGACATCTGCATTCAGCAGTTGGGCTGCCGTCACATTGTAATCAATTGCAATGACCAAAATGCCTGCACGAATGACGGATGCAACACCGTGAGAGGATGCGTGTATAATGTGGTAATCTGCAACGACCAAAATGCCTGCACTGCTGAGGGATGTAATCCTTCCACAGGCTGTTTTACTACAACGGTGAATTGTAATGACAGTAATCCATGCACACAGGATACGTGTAGCGCACAGCAAGGCTGCTTCTATTTCCCAACCGATTGCAACGACAGCGATCCTTGCACGGTTGACGCTTGTAATTCTCAAACGGGTTGCACCAACACTCCTTTGAATTGTGCCGATACCGACCTCTGCACTACGGATAAATGTATTGATGGAACTTGCGTACACATTCCCGTTCTGTGTGATGATGGAGATTTATGCACCGATGATGCCTGCGTATTGGGCGAATGTCAGTTTGTTTCTATTGTATGCAATGACGATGATTTATGTACGGATGATTTTTGCCAAAATGGAAATTGTGTTTTTGAAACTGTAAGTTGTGACGACCAGAATCCCTGCACGGAAGATTTTTGCGTGAACGATGCGTGTCAGCATCTTACGATTCAAGGATGCTGTCTTAATGATGCAGAGTGCGATGACAATGAACTCTGCACGAGCAATCTCTGCAACGGTTTCCGTTGTTACTTCGTTGCGCCCTGCTGCAATGACGATAACCCTTGCACGTATGATTTTTGCTTAAACGGAATTTGCGTGGCTGATGGCATCTTCTGCGATGATGGCGACCTCTGCACACAGAATCTTTGTGAAGATGGAATATGCAGTTATCCGCAAATCAATTGCAGCGACAATGATGCCTGCACGATTGACGGTTGTGTTGGCGAAGGCATCTGTACGCACACTCCTGTAAATTGTAATGATGGAAATGCCTGCACCACCGACTTCTGCTACCTGAGCGGGTTGTGTCAATATCTCCCTGTGGTTTGTGATGATTTGAATTTCTGCACAACAGATATTTGTATTCAAGGTCAATGTCTCAATACGCCAATCACTTGCACGGATGGCGACTTGTGTACAGATGATTTCTGTGTAGAAGGCGATTGCGTATTCCTGCCTGTTGAATGTAATGACAATGATGTCTGCACTTTTAATATCTGCGTAGATGGCGCGTGTACGCATCCTGCGATTTCTTGTGATGATAATAACTTCTGCACGATGGACGCTTGCGGACCAAACGGCTGCTTCTATACTCCGGTTGTTTGTAACGACAATGATTTATGTACTGTTGACCGTTGCATCAATGGCGCTTGCGATTATACTCCGCAGGAATGTTCTGATGGCAATGCTTGTACGTATGACATTTGCGTGGACGGCATTTGCTCGCATCCGCTCGTTGTTTGTGATGATGGCATTGAATGCACTGCTGATGCGTGTGTGAACGGAACTTGTGTTACTACGCCCGGGCAGATTAATGTGGACATACAAAAGACAGACATGAGTTGCGGCTGCGTAAATCCGAATCAACTCTGCCTGCTCAATTTCGCAGGATTGCCTTCAGGAACAATTCTCGGAGAGCAATATGCAAACTATGGCATTCATATTTCTGCTCAGGCAAATGCCCCGGGTAAAAATTTCGCAATCATTTTTGATTCTTATGCAAGCGGCACGCCTGACCCCGATCTCGAAGTGGACTATGGAAACCTCATGGTGATTGCGCGCGATGTGATTGATATAAATCCTGCAAACGGATTAGTGGACAAGCCAAATGATAATTCAACAGGTGGAACTATCACTTTGCTGTTTGATTCTCCGCGCACGATAGAATCATTTGATTTCGTGGATGAAGAAGAACCGGGCACATTTGCTTTTGCTTATGATGCATTTGATAATTTGATTGCATTTGCCGCAGTTCCTGCATTGGGTAATGCTACGATTCAAACAATTCCCTTTGCGGCAAGCGGTGTGCGCAAACTCGTATTCTCTATTGACGGTTCAGGTGCAGTAACCAATATCGTGTTTGGCGATTGCTGCTGCGATGGCGCTGCTACGGCAACTGCCACAGGCGGCACGGCTCCTTATCTATTTGAATGGAGTAATGGCGTGGTTGGCAGCGGCATCAATGAATTATGTCCTGATGAATATTGTGTAACAGTTACGGATGCAAACGGATGTTTCGCTGTTTCGTGTATTGACATCGTGCAGGGCGGCTCAGGATGCGATGATGGAGATTCCTGCACGACTGATGAATGTGTGAACAGCACATGCGTGAACATTCCGATTCCCGGTTGTGAAGTTGCAGAACCTTGCACTTCTGAAATCACAGGATATACGTTAGTGTATGAATCAATGCTTGGTGAAATCGGACCGCTCGCTGACGGACAGGTGATTAATCGAGATGAATTATGCCGCTTCAACATCCGCGCAGATTTCTGTGGTGACCAGATTTCAAGTGTGAAATTTATTTTGAATGGAAGCACGTTCCGCGTTGAAAATGATGTGCCGTATGCGCTCGCGGGCGATAACCCCACTTGGGATTATCACGTGTGGATTCCCGCTCCTGGCAATTACACCATGACTGCAATTCCGTATTCACAAGATTTCGGCAACGGCACTGCGGGCATTTCACTCACTATCAATTTCACTGTGATTGACAACACCCCCAACGAAAACGAAAATTGCGTGAATCCGCCTATCGTGGATTGCAATGGCGATGTGAATGGAACTGCATTCATTGATGCGTGTAATTTCTGCGTGTGGGGTAACACGGGCATTCCGCCAAATTCGTTGTGTCCGTGTGATGAAGAAGCGCAGATTTTTGTGAATGAGCTGCCTGTGCTTTGTCAGGGTTCCGTGTTATTACTGAAAGCAGATGCTCCGGGCGCTGCTTCCTATTTATGGTCAACAGGCGAAACCACGATGGAAATTGTTGGTCAGCCAGACGGAGTATATTCGGTAACTGCTACCAATGCTTTTGGTTGCGAAGCGATTGACACACAAACAACGCCTCCTGCTTCTTCATTGCTTTCTGCGTATGTGATGCTTGCGGAAAATTCGATTGCGCTGGATAAGAATAAAGTGTTCCTCGGTGGTGCGGGTGCAAGAGCTGTAACAGGCACCATCACGCTTGATGATTTTACACAAGTAACAACTCCAAATACGTTTGTTCGCGCTGCAAATATTTTTGTGAATGGAGGCAGCGCTGCTACTTCACAATTTAATGCGCCTGCAAACATTCCGCTTCCCGCATTTGAAAGCAACGTGGCGGTGGGCGGAGCGGCAGTTGTTGTTCCCGCGAATACCGTGCTGACATTAAACAACGCAGTATATGGCGGCATTCAGATTGACAGCAACTCTACTGTTACATTTACACAAGCTGGAATTGATATTGATTCGCTTATCACCGGCAAAAACGTAACGATTCGTTTTGAATCAGCCTGCGTAAAGCTGCGCATCCGAAACAGGATTGTGCTGGGTGAGCATAATGATTTCAATGCCGACACGACAGCAGAAGTGAAAATTTTTGCAGAAGGAAATACAACGGTTGGCAGCAGAGTAAAATTGATTGCCGACATCTATACGTTAGGCACACTGCAAACGCTTGCAGGTATTTCAACTGACTACACTACGATGATTGGATTCTACATCGCAAATACAATCACAGGTGGTGAATACACCGGATGGTATTGGAACCCGACTTGCGGTTGCAGCGGTTCAGGCGGTCCAAGAGGCGATGCGAAGATGGGCGGTGTGCAGCAACTCGAAGTGGTGCAGCAGGAAGACAAAGTGCTTGTGCGCTCTTATCCGAATCCGTTCTCTGAAAAACTCAACGTAGAGTTTTCAGTGCCGGTTGATTCAAAAGCAAGGCTCGATATTTTCAGCAGCAACGGAAAGAAAATCGCAACACTGTTTGACGGTCAGGTGAAAGCCGCTGAACTGCGCAAAGTGGAATACAACCCAACAACTGCTGCGAACGGTTTAGTGCTGTATCGCCTGCAAACAAACAAAGGCGTTTACTACGGCAAGGCGGTAATGGTGAAGTAGAATGAACTTACGAAACGTAGGATTGAAATTCTAATCGCTGAACGTCACCTTTCTGTTCGTATTTGTAAATCGAACGTGAGCGGAATCTATTTCTAATTTTAGCTTTCGCTGAAAGTTTCATGTTCTCTCGCCAGCACTCACTCAATGCACCAGCGTCACGTTGCCGATGAGAGTTTTAATCTCTTCTCCGCACTTCATGCGCGCGTAGTAGGCAAATACGGCTAATTCCTGCGTTACGCCTTTATAGATGCCGTTCCATCCTTTGTTCGGGTCTTCCGTTTCAAACACGATTTCGCCCCAGCGGTTGAATACTTTGAAATCAATCAAATTCAAATCGCCCTGATGCAAAATGCGGAACTCATCATTGTGTCCGTCACCATTTGGTGAGAATGCGGTGGGAATCGCGAAGTTGCCTTCGCAATCATTCATCACTCTCAGCAATATTTGTTGCGTGGAAGTACATCCGGCAAAATCCCTCACCGTGAGTGTATAGATGGTTGTTTCATTTGGTGAAACTGTTGGGGTTGGGCATCCTTCACAAGCCCAGTTATCAGCCCACCAATCGTAATCGGAAAATCCGCTGTTCGGAGTGAACGTGATTTGTCCGCCTTGCGCAATTGTAATTACGGAATCCAAGCCTGCTTCGGGCGCAGGTAAAATATTCACTGTAACAGAAGCAGTGTCTTCATTGCAATAGCCAGATTGAGAAACTGCAACTTGATAGGTTGTTGTTTGCTGCGGACTCGCAACCGGATTTGCGCAATTAGCACAACTCAATCCCGCTGATGGAAACCACACGTAATCCGTTCCTCCGATGGCGGTGAGTTGCACGGAATTTCCAAAACACAACACGGTATCTGTCATTCCCTGAGCAGTGAGTAGCGGTAACACGCTGATAATTACAGAATCAGTTTTTGCACAGCCGAATGAATCAACCGCATATACATAATAAGTGGTAGTGGAAGTTGGCGTTGCTGTTGGATTGCTACTGTTTGGATCTGTGAGTGTGGGATTTGGCGACCAGATGTATGTTGTTCCACCCGTTACAGATAATTGAATGGTTGCGCCTTCGCACACGGATGTATCAGGCTCTGCGCTGATGACAGTTGAAGAAGATGCGATTGTGATTTGAGCAGCATCGGTAGCAGTGCAGATATTGATGTCCGTAACCGTTACGCTGTAATTGCCCGATGTTGTAACCGCAAGTATTTGATTTGTGGAATTATCATTCCACAAGTAAGAAGCAAAGCCGATTCCTGCATCAAGCAGCACATTTATCGTATCACAAACAGCAGTATCATTGATGCTCACCGATGGATTTGAAAATACAGTGAGCGAAACAGAATCTATTGCAAAACAACCGTTGCTGTCTGTTACGAATACAATATAAGTACCTGCTGAGTCGGTCGAATATGTTTGTCCTGAGCTTTGGTCTTGCCATGTATAAGTAGTAAATCCTGCGCCTGCATCAAATGTCGCTGTGATTCCTTCGCAACCGCTCACATCGTTTCCAAGATTGAGCAAAGTTGTAGAAGAAGAAAAAGAAATGTCTGTCGCATCGGATGCCGAGCAATTATTTACATCGGTAACAGTTATGCTGTAAGTTCCGCTTGCCAAAACAACCAGTGTTTGATTTGTTGAGCTATCGCTCCATACATAAGATGTAAATCCGCTTCCGGCATCAAGTACAAAATTTGTGCTGACACAATCTGCTGAATCAAGAAACACAAATGGATTTTGGAAAACAGTCAGGGCAACCGTATCACTTCCTGAACAACCGCTGCTATCTGTCACTTCCACGAAATAAGTTCCGGTGGAATTTGCAGTGAAAGTTTGTCCCGTACTTTGGTCATGCCAGATATAAGAAGTAAATCCAGCGCCTGCATCAAACGTCACAATTCCACCCGCGCAAAAACTGGTATCATCACCTAAATCAATTCCAAGAAAGTTTGTTGTAGAAATGTAAAGATTGTTTGATGCGCTCGTACACCCGGTGCTGTTGGTGGCGGTAAGGTTGTATGTACCTGCGGAATCAATCAGGATGTTTTGAGTTGTTTCCCCGGTTGACCACTGGTAGTTAGTCATGCCTGAAGGACCATAAACTCTGTTGCTGTCGGAAATGCAAACATCATAACAACCGTAAGCGACTAAGCGCATGTCGGGCAAAGATCGAACGGTAACAAATGCGCCACCTGTAGCGGCACAGCCATTTGTATCAATAATTGACAACGTGTGATAACCTCCGGTGGAAAATGTTGCGCTTTGTGTTGTTGCTCCGTTGTCCCATTCATATTGATATCCGGCAGGAGCGGTGAGTGTGACGCTGCCGCCTTCACAGAAAGTAGTAGGACCTGAATTTGAAATGGTCGGGAAAGGCGGATTCGGAAAAATAGTTACAACCAAAGCGGCAGAAGTATCCTTGCATCCGAGATTGTCGGTAACTATCACTGTATAGTTACCGCTATTGGCAGAGGAGGAGATGTTGACGGATTGGGTTGTGGCGAGATTTGCTCCGTCTTTTATCCATTGATAGGTAAAACCTGGACCTGATGGATTCGCAACTAATGTCACAAAATGCGCAAACGCACAAAACATAACCGGTCCATTTGCAGCGATGTATGCCTGCGGACGAGGATATGCTTCAATCACCACAGGACCTGTTGTGTCTTTACATCCTGCAACATTCGTCACCACAACAGAATAAGCTCCCGATTGTGTTGCTGCGATGCTCGAAGTAGTTTCACCGTTTGACCAGAAATAACTGAATCCTGCACCGGCAGGCGCGTTCAGGGTTAAACTGCCGCCCGAACAAAAAGTTGTTGCTCCGGAATACGTGATGTTTCCCGCAGTGAATTGCGTGACATTCACCGCGATAGTTGTTGATGCCGTGCATCCCGCAGCGTCCGTTATCGTGAGCGTGACATTGTAATTTCCTGCGGAGGCGTATTGATGCGCGGCATGTTGCACATTGGCAAAATCTCCATCACCAAAATCCCAGCTCCATCTTACAATTTCCAATGCGCCTGTTGAATTATCCGTAAAAAGCGCGGGTGTGCCGAGACAAGCCTGCTGATATGTGAAATCGGCACTCAAATTCTGAATGTGTACCGTATCGCTGAACGATGCGTTGCAAGCTCCGTCAGAGATAGTGAGCGTTACAATAAAATTTCCAGCAGAGGAAAAAGTGTGGGAAGGATTTTGCGAAGCGGAATTATTTCCATCGCCAAAATCCCATTGCCATGTTGTGACGGGCAAGGCACTGGTTGAAGCATCTGTGAATTGCATGGGTTGTCCGAAACAGCCCTGCGAGAAAGTGAAATCAGGATTCAGCACTGAAGTAATTGGCACTATATGTTGTATCAAATTCCAACACACGCCATCATCTGTTCCATATAAGCCAACGGTGTAATTGCCGGGCGCATTAAACGTGTGCGCAGGATTTGCTGTCCATGCGTATGCGCCATCTCCAAAATCCCAGAAGTAAGCAAGCGCAGTCGGTGAAGTTGTATTTGTAAATTGAATCGGGTTGCAATTGGAAAATAGGAAATCAGGATTCACAGTCAGACAACCGCCACCGCCCGCACCGGGCACACCACCTCCTCCACCGCCAAGACCACCGCCCTGATTTATCACAGTTACAGATGCATCATCGGTGCAACCATAATCATTTGTCACAGTGACGAAATATGTTCCCGCTGAAGAAACATAAATACTCTGATTAGCTGAGCCTGTTGACCATTGATATTGATGAGCATCAGGATGCGCGGTCAATTCCAAAACAACAATCGGAGTTAACGGAGGACCTGCTCCTGTAATGGAAGCAACGGGCACGGGCAGTGTGGGCAATGTATTCAAAGTAATTGAAGCCTCGGACGTGCATCCATTCGCATCGGTAACGCTGACGGAATAGGTTCCGGCAGCATTGATATTGGTAAACGTATCGTTTGCACCGGTACTCCATGTATAAGAAGCATAATCGCCCGGAACAAAAAGCGTCATGCTGCTTCCATTGCACGTGAGATTGGATGTATCAATCAACGGAGGGTTTGTCCCCGTGATATAGACAACCAGATTGTAGGAGTTATTGCAAACAAGTTCTGTTACGTTCACTGTTCCCCACGGTCCTGTGTTCCATTGCACGGTGATGTTGTTTGTTCCGAAGCCTGAAAGAATTGTTCCTCCCGTTACCTGCCACAAATAAGGAATCGCAGGATTAGAACCCGCTGAATAAGCAGCGGTGTAACCTGCACAAACGGGAGTTGGTCCTGAAATAATTACCGGAGAATTATTGGAAATTGTAACTGCAAAATTTGTTGTCGTTGAGCAATAGGGCCACGAGTTGCGGTCTTCCTGCTGCACGGTGATTTGCCCCGCTCCGGCAGTATTCCATTGAACTGTGACGTAATTGCTGCCTGCTGTTCCACCACTTGTGATAGTTCCGCCTGTCACCGTCCATGTGTTATAATTTCCTGCCGGAACAAAATAAGTATTCGTGGAAGTGGCGCACACATTCAGCGCACCGCTCAATGCGGCTGGCAACGGCAGCGGCTTGATGCTGACAGAAATTTTTTCCAAAGCATTACAATAAATTCCCGCAGGCGCATTCACGGTCACATCACCAATGGGACCATTGCCCCATTGAACGGAAATTGTATTTGTTCCTTGTCCCGAAACAATTGCACCGCCTGTCACATTCCAGTTCCACGTATAGCTTGAAGTGTTGGGCGTTCCGCTCACGGAATATGTTTGTGTGGATTGGGCACATGCAGAAGTAGGCGCTGACAAATAAAATTTGTCCAGCACATTTATAGTAAGCGTATTCTGCCCGCCACATTCCGTGAGGTCATGAAACACGTTGAGCGTAATCGTTTTTGAGCCTATTGTAGAAAAATAAGTTGTAATGCTGTTTGTGCCTTGTCCGGAATTGATGCTGCCTCCCGTAACTGTCCAATTATAAGTTGTTCCCGGCAACAAAGGCGCTTCAAAAACTGCATCGTTGAAGCGGCAAATGGTTGTTGGTCCGCTGATTTGCGGATTGGGCGAAACGATTGGAATTTCAATCACGGTGGGCAGGTTGCAATATCCCGCTGCACCGCTTAATTGCAATGAAATCACTCCCACCGGACCAGTGGCCCACTGCACAGTGATTTCATTGTCAGATGTACCACCGCCATTTGTAACTGTGCCGTCTGTTATAATCCATGTGTAAGTTGCGCCAGTGATTGCCGGAGTGGAATAGGTTTCTGCATTACCTGAGCACACTGTGCCGGGGCAACTGATTTGCGGACCTGGATTTTGAAGCACATTGATAGCGATGGTTGTGTCATCCGGGCAGCTGCCTCTGTAAAAAGAAGAATCGTTGGTGGAAATGGTGAGCGTGGCATTGTATGTTCCGGGAGTCAAATATACATGCGAAGGATTCTGCTCATAAGAAGTTAGCCCATCTCCAAATTCCCAATACCAAGATGAAAAGTTACCTGTCGAGAGGTCGGTGAAATTTGCAGCCCCTCCAAGACAAATATCAAACGTGCTGAAACTGGCAACAGGTCTTGGAAGCACCTGGATTATTGTTTGGTCAGTAGCAGAACATCCGAAAGCAGTTGTTTCCGTTACTTTCAAAAGCCCTCCGCCTTCTACATTCCAATAAACTACAACATTGTCTGCCTGTGTGCTGCCGGCAATATTTCCGCCTGTAATTTCCCATTGATAACTGCTTCCCGCGTTCAAGGGCTGTTGAAGTTCATACACTTCTGTTGTATTCAGACACGCATCCGCGTTTTGGTTTATTGTGCCGCTGCTCTGGTCAGTAGAAATATTGATAGCAGGATTTGGGAGCGGATGAATTTGCACTGCGCTATTTATCGTGGATGAACATCCAATCGCATTTTGCTCATTTACCCTGACCGTTCCTGTTCCGGTTTGAATCCATTGCACGGTGATAGTGTTGGTTCCCTGCCCGCTGATGATAGTTCCACCCGTAACCAACCATTGATAATTATTTCCGGTTGTAGAAACGCTGTACGTTTCCTGCACATTTGCACACGCAGATAAACTGCCTGTGATGCTTTGTGCAGGCGGGTCATAAATCGTGATAGTTCGCGAGGTGTTCGTGTTTAACGCGCCATTGCTCACTTGCAGCGTTACGATAAATATTCCTGATGTAAGATACTGGTGCGTTGGACTGACGCTCGCGGAAGAATTACCATCGCCAAAATTCCACGACACGGTTGTAAAACCGGTAGAGTTGTTGGTGAAAGTTACGCTACGGTCACATGCTGTTTGGTTGGTGAAATTGGAGGAGAGCTGCGCGAAAGAACCGCCAACCGATGAACCGCATACTATGAGGCTCAACAGAATTTTTCTGAAGACGGAGGGCATAGGTAAATACACAACTCAAGATACAGAGAAATTATTGCAGAAAGATGACAATTTTTTTTAGCCTCACCCCCGCCCCCTCTCCAAATGGAGAGGGGAGTCCAAACAGCATCAGAAGCAAAACAGGCTTCAATAAATAAAGCATAGCATTTTCAGAAGATGTCTCTTTTAAAAAAAAGTCACGTACGGAATTTTTTTGCAGCACTGAAAATCCAGAAGTAAAAACTGCTGTTGAAATTTTCTTGTTAGCGAATCTGTTCGGACTCCTTCTTCCGCCTCAGGCGGAGCGGGATGAGGCTTCCGAATTTCACAGGCACGTCTCGCAATTCGCCAGCAAAATATAATCAGGCGTATCAGCGGCTGTATTGTGACGGTAAGATTTTACTACTTCGTTTTTGTAAATCAGAAAAACGCCAGGCAGTTGCGCGTAGTCGCCTTGTGGCGCGCCAATGCAATTTCCTCCAAGAATACCAGTGATGAATCCGCGCATCAACACTTTTAATCCAAGCAACTGACGAAAGTTTCCGCGTTCCAGCGCAAAGGAGTTGTACAACATTTTATCAGGGTCGCTGATGCGGTGGAGGTCATTCAATCCATAGCGGCTTGTCATCTCTTCTGCTTTTTGTTCGTCAGCCATGTGTACTAAAATAATTTTCGTTCCCAGCGCTTCAATCGTTTCTCTGTCTCTTGCTAAGGAGGTCATTGATTCACGGCAAAACGTGCAGCCGAAGTGCCTTAAAAAAACAAGCAATACCGGAGCAGAGCCTGAAAGCAATGTGAGTGATGCGCCCTTGTTGGTGAGCACAGGCAGGCGGCTCACATCCGTGCGTGAGGAATAGAAGTAGTTGAGTTGCTCTGAAAATTTCCGGTTCTGTTCAAATGCTCCAAATAAAATAATTGCAAACGGCACAATCCAAATCAGGTTGTTGGAAAAAATGACAATCCATGCGCTTTGCGGAATTTTTCCAATCACAATAAAATAGGCGAGCACCAAAGCAATCAGCGCGTTGAAAATCAAGCCAATCATCACCACCAGCCAATGCCTGAACGGGTTGCGGCTTGCGATGATGTAGCCGATTCCATAAACTCCGACCATCACGCTGATAACCTGCCACAGCATCGGGTGTTCGGGCAAGCCAAGCGAGGCGAGATTAATCGGGTGCAGATGAAACACGAACATGCCGATGCCATACAGTAGGTTGTAAAAACCTGCGACCAAGAGTAATCCTCTCATCCAGCCTGTATTGATGTGTAATTTCATTAAAAAGGTTCAGCGTGTAAACATACAAGCAGGAGTTTAGTTTTACAAGTATGCCACATTTTTTAAAATAGAACTGTCGGCTTTCAGATTTTAAAGTTCAAGCCAGCAATGTATCTTAGTTCAATGAAACCAATTTTCTTCTTTCTGTTAGTGCTTGCATTTTCGAATGTTTGCAAAGCAGATGCCCAAAGTTTTTCAAAAACTGAAAAATATATTTGTCTTGACCGAGTAATTATTCAGTTTGATGAACAGGTAACAGAACAGCAAAAGGAATCTTTCTTTCAGAAATCACAAAGGCTCGCTCCGCTTTCAAAAAGTATCAGGCTGGATTATCCGCCCGTAATTATCGCACGGCTTAATGCACCTGTTGCTGATTATGCGGAGTTGAAACAATGGATGTTGCAACTACAATCTGAACCGGAGGTGTTGTTTGTAAATCCTGTTTTGAGAAATGCTGAAGGAGACGAAGTTTCCGTATTGCAGGAAGTTTTTGTGAAAGTGAATGATGCAAGCCAAAAGTTGAAGTTGCGTGAATTGACAGAATCTTTTTCTTTTGAAATCACCGGTGAATATCCCTACGATGAAAATGTACTTATCATCACTCCAAAAAAAAATGCCGCGCTCAATTCGCTTGAGCTTTCCTGCAAACTCGCAGACTTGAATTTCTTTGAGTATGTGCATCCCAATTTTCTTTTTAGTCCTATTGTTACAACCAACGATCCGTTTTTCAACCGCCAGTGGAATATCGTGAACACGGGTTCTACGCAACAATTCAGCGGCACAGCGGGCGCAGATATGTCAGTGGATTCAGCATGGACAATTACACAGGGAGATACCTCCATCAAAATCGCGATTCTCGATTCGGGGGTTGACACGCTGCATCCGGATTTAATGCCCAACCTGCTTTCGGGTTATGATGCAACAGGCGCGGGGAGCAACGGCTACCCGAATAAAAATTTCGAGAAAGATGCACACGGCACTGCTTGCGCAGGCATTGCTGCTGCGGTGTCTGATAACGGAGCGGGCTTATCGGGAATCGCGCCCAATTGTAAAATCGTTCCGATAAAAGTTTTCTATTACGTAGATACTGCGCTCGGATTGAATTTTAGTCCCCCTATTCCCTATACCACGTCTCTCTGGATTGCAGATGCTATTAATTGGGCGGGCAGCACAGGTCAGGCGGACGTGATGAGCAACTCGTGGGGTGTTCCCGATATTTTGTTCGGCTTGCTGCAACAACCAATTTCATTGGTGGAAGATGCAATTAATCATGCGCATGAAAACGGAAGAAATGGAAAAGGCACACCGCAGCTTTTTTCAACTGGAAACGAAGACGATGATGAACCGATTTGGCCCAGCCGGTTAGAGCAAGTGATTGGCGTAACCGCAACCAGCATGTGTGATGAAAGGAAAAGCCCCACATCATGCGATGGCGAAAATTGGTGGGGAGGCAACTATGGCAGCGGAACAGATGTGGGAGCGCCCGGGGTGAAAATACCTGCTTCCGATATTCTTGGCAGCAAAGGTTTTTCGGCAGGCAGTTATACTCCCGACTTCAACGGCACTTCCGCAGCGTGTCCGAATGCAGCGGGCGTGATGGCGCTGATACTTTCCGTAAAACCCGGATTGAAAGCCTGGGATGCCGGATATCTGCTCGCAAGCTCTGCGGATAAAGTGGGAGGATACGATTATGATTCAATGCGCTATGCGGGAGGTTGGTCGCAGGAGCTTGGTTTTGGAAGGGTGAATGCGTTTAATGCCGTGCAGTTAGCAATGGATTATACGGGAGTGAAGAATAATGTCAAACAAAAAAATCCCTTTTCTATTTATCCCAACCCGCTTAAAACGGATGTATTTACCGTAAAGTTTGAAATAGATAAAAATGTGGAAATCAAAATTTCGCTGGTGGATGTGAGCGGAAAGATTCTTGCAGAAAGAGTAAATGAATTCCAGGCGGGAAAACATCTCGTTCATATAGATGCTCCATTGCATCCGGGAATTTATTTTGTCGAAATAAATACAGGTCGGGAAATGCAACACCTGAAACTTCTATTTTTAGGCAGGCAATAAAGAACCGGATTCCCGCAGTGAAATTTCAATTAGAGCAAGTAGTTCCCCATCCGCTTGAAGAAGCAGATGTTTCCGCTTCGCAAGTGTGGCGCAAGCAGGTAGAATTGCATGCGGGAAAATTCATTCGCCTGCAAGCTGCATCTGGCAGAGGAAAGACAACCTTCCTGCACATTCTTTACGGGAGAAGAAAAGATTTTTCAGGGAAAGCATTCATTGACGGAAACGATATTGCCCGCATGGATGGGAACAAGTGGGCTGCGCTGCGACAGAAAAATATTTCAATTGTTTTTCAGGAACTCGCTTTATTCAGCGACCTCAGCGGCTGGGAAAATGTGTGGCTGAAAGCAATGCTCACAAAGCATTATGACAAAGATGTGATTCTCACTCTGGCAGAACGACTGAACGCAAAACATCTGCTTGAGAAAAAATGCGGCATCATGTCGTTTGGCGAGCGGCAGCGCATTGCAATCTTGCGCTCGTTGGTGCAGCCGTTTGATTGGTTATTTCTTGATGAGCCGTTCAGTAATCTCGATGCGGAAAATTCACGGGCAGCAAGCAGCTTAATTATAGAAGAATGTAAAAAGCGCAATGCAGGATTACTCGTTGCCGCGTTGGGCGCAGATGAATATTTTACCTATCACGAAACGCTCTTGGTGTGAACAAACTGCTCTGGAAAATATTATTGAACAAGCAAGGCAAGTGGCAATTTCTCATTGCAGGCGCGGGGTTTTGCATCGGGTTGTTTATCCTGCTGCTCTCGGTGCAACTGTATTATGATTTCAACCAAATTCTTTTTGCGCAACAGGAGAAAGAAAATCAATCATCTTATTTGCTGATTAATAAAACGGTAACGCTGCTCAATACGTTTGATAAAAGCATTTCGGGTTTTACGCCTGCCGAAATTGATACTGTGAAGCAACAAGACTTTTTCGTTTCCATCGGTGAATTTCAAACAAACCAGTTTGCGATTTCAGCAAACCTCACGATGCAACTGGGGTTCAGCACCGATTTGTTTTTTGAAGCAATACCGGATAAGTTCATTGACAACAAGCCGGAAGAGTTCAAGTGGGAAGCGGAGAAAAATTTTGTTCCCGTGATTGTTTCCACCGAGTTTCTGAACCTCTACAATTTTGGCTACGCGATGACGCAAGGCTTGCCGCAACTGCCGCCTGATGCGATTAAAATGTTTCCGTTTGATGTGACAATCAAAGGCAAGGGAAAGGAGAAAAAATTTTCTGCGCGGGTGGTTGCTTTCAGCGACAGAGTGCCTTCTGTGCTGGTGCCGTTGGATTTTATGACGTGGGCGAATGCTGAATTTGGCGAAGGCGCAAAACAACCTTCACGACTGATTGCAGAAGTGAAAGATGCGGGGGATGAGCGCATGAAACTATTTCTTGAAAAGAAAAAATACATCACCAACCAGGAGCAGATGAAAACGCAGAAAGCGGGCGCGGTGCTGAAAATGGTGATTACGCTGACCGGAGCTGTGGGAGTTTTGTTTGTCGCGCTGTCGTTTGTGATTTTCGTGCTGAATTTTCAATTAGCGCTTTCGCGCGCAAAGCAGGAAATTGACATCCTGCTGAACATCGGCTACACGCGCCAATCCATCAGCGGCATTCTTACCATCCAGTTAGTGTTGATTTTATTGCTTGTGGTGGCAGCATCTTTTGCCGGTCATCTCATTTCGATCGAAAAAATTCACGGCTTTTTTGCGCAACATGGATTCGTGCTTGTTGCAAAAACATCACTTGCGTTGCTTGTGAGCGTTTCTGCTGCTGCCTTAATGTTGCTGGTAAATACGATTGCGCTGAAAATTTCTCTTCGCTGAATTATTAGACCTCTTTCATAATTCATTCCTTCTATCTTCTCCTCTGGAGAAGAATAAAGAGGAGGCGATAAAAAAGCGAATTATGATAGAGGTCTATTGCTTCGCAGGTAGTTGCTCAACCGCTTCCTTCGCCACAGTGCTTTTTTGAATTGCCGCATGTTCCGGCATTTTTGTACTCAGGTAAACGAAGCCTAACAATAACACACAGAGAACAAGAAAAAGAAAATTAATTGTGTCATTTTTCTTCATAGGCAGGATTTGTTGGTTTACAATTATCATCGTCTTAACGCTTGATTAACGTAGTTTGTTATCTAATTTAGATGCAAGCGCAGAGAAGGTCAAGAAAAAGTGGGGAATTCCTGAAAAAATACCGGAATATGCCTACGTGTTTTCCCGTGTAAATTGCCGGATGAAGTCTTTGTGCAGCGGAAACTGCGCGGAGAGTTGCGCGAAAGAGCCTAATTCAAAATCCTTGAAATCAAAGCCCGGAGCAAGCGTGCATCCTGCAAGAGTAAAGTTATTTTCATCTAAGGGCTGCGCGGCAAACCAATGATTTGCGGGAATCACTAACTGAAGATTTTCTCCTTTTTCAAAATCGCTTCCGAGCATTTTTGTGATTAAAGTTCCTTCCGGTAATAGCACATGAATCTTCAAACTGCATCCGTCATAAAAATGCCAGACTTCATCTGACTTCAACTTGTGCAAGGCTGAAAATTCATTTCCTTTCAGCAAAAAATAGATTGCGGTGGAAAAATTTCTGCTGCCAAAATAATTCGGCAAACCTGATGCGGGAATCACGTTCGGTGAACGATAGCTTTCTCGGAAATAGCCGCCTTCGGGATGTGGTTCAAGATGCAGTTGCTCTATCCAATAATCAGCGGTGTGCGACATCGCTGTAAAGATAAGGGCTTCTTTGGGTAATGAAATTTAAAGGGATTGAAAGATTAAAACAGAAATTTCTTAGCACGCATTCGCGTTCGGGCATTCTTTCGGGGTGGGCTTCACACCCTGATGCTCCATGCCGGTAGAATTATTTTGCGGCTGTGGAAACGCGGGCTGCACAAAGGGAAGCGGCTTTTTATCTGAACAATCTTCTTGAATAACGGGCGACTGGTTGGAGGTAGTGTTTGTGGTTACGCTTGATGAGGAGATGGAAAATAAGAATCCATTGATGAGGACAAAAAGAAGCATATTCATGGCATTGCGATTTAAGTTCTATACCAAATTACGTGAATAACATGAAAAAGGCAGCCTCGCCCGATGGCTTTTTAGACGAAAGCGCGCTTAATTCAGACAAACGAATTTGTAGCGTTCGTAGCGTATCGTTTGGAATTGCTTCTCCCTGATTTCAGTTTACCGAAGCATTGCGCCATTCAATCGGGTGAAAAGCGTTATCTGTCTATGAATGATGAAAAGCGCGACAGCCGCGATTAATTTTATCGTATGAACAGGATGGCGATTCCGAAAATTTTGCAGACCAGAGTGTTTTATCACGTTGCGTTTTGGATTGTCTTCGTCACGGTGTTCACGCTGTTCCTCGGCTCGAAGTATGGCTATTGGGAAAGTTTCAAAGACGTGACCCGCGAATCGTTTTCTTATGTGCTCGTGGTTTATATCAATATTCTTTTTCTAATTCCGCACTACCTGCTTCAAAGAAAATATGCGCAATACATTTTCTTTCTGCTTTGTTCGCTTGTCGTGATGGTGCCGGTGCATTCGGCAGTGGAATACTACAACTTCTATAACGTGGAAGAATTAAAGGGACAAGTTCGGCTGGAGCGGCTGGCATTTTTTTCCCTCATCAATATTTCGCTTGTGCTTGCGCTCACCACCGGGCTAAAGCTGGGCATGGAATGGTTTAAACAGCAGCAGCGCAACCAGGAGTTGGAGCGCGAGCGGCTACAGGCGGAATTGAAATTCCTAAAGTCGCAAATCAATCCGCATTTTCTTTTTAATACGCTAAATAATCTCTATGCGCTGTCGCTTCAAAAGTCGGATAAGGCGCCTGAGATGATTTTGAAACTTTCAGAGATGATGCGTTACCTGCTGTATGAAAGCAATGCGAAAATGGTGCCGCTTGCGAATGAAATCCGTTGCATGGAGAATTACACTGAACTCGAGCGCATTCGCCAGGACGGGCGAACAAAAATCAATCTTGAAATCAACTGCGCGGAAAACGGCAAAATGATTGCGCCCTTGCTGTTCATCCCGTTTTTGAAAAACAGCTTTAAGCATGGCGTAAACAGTGCCATTGAAGCCGGGTGGATTCACATCAAATTAGATGAAAAAGAAGGCGCACTTTTTTTTGAAGTAGAAAACAGCAAGCCCATTAAACCAATTAAAAAAGGAAACGAAAACGGTATTGGATTGCAAAACGTAAAGCGAAGATTAGAACTGATTTATCCGTACAAGCACGAGTTGACGATTTCTGATGCGGCTTCTTACAAAACAAATCTTAAAATTTTATTGAGATGAAATACAAATGTCTGATTGTTGACGATGAGCCGCTCGCGCTCGATGTGCTGGAAAGCTATATCCACAAAGTGCCAAACCTTCAGCTTGTTGCAAGATGCAGTAATGCAATCGAAGCGCTGAGCCAATTGCGCAACCATGACATCTCCATTTTGTTTCTTGATATCCAGATGCCGGAAATCACAGGCGTTGAATTTCTGAAATCGCTGAAAAATCCTCCTTGTGTGATTTTCACTACTGCTTATTCCGAATATGCGATGGACGGATTCAATCTGGATGCGGTGGATTATCTCTTGAAGCCAATTTCATTTGACCGTTTTTTAAAAGCAACAAACAAAGCCATTGCGCAACTCACTCCGCTGAAATCGAAGAAAGAAGCCACATCTGTAAATCACGAAAACGAAAGCGATTTTATTTTCGTGAAATCAGATAAGAAGATTGTAAAAATCGGATTAGACGAAATTCTTTATATCGAAGGACTGAAAGATTATGTAATGATTTTCACGCCCGCAGGAAGAATCATCACGCTGCAAACAATGAAAAATCTGAAAGAAAAACTTCCGTCTGACCAATTCATTCGCGTGCATCGTTCATTTATCATCTCGCTGAACAGAGTGAAAAGCATTTCCAATAATTCCGTGGATGTAAACGGAAAACAAATTCCCATTGGAAAACTCTATCGCGACCCATTTATGAAAGTGGTGGAAAAGGACAGCCTGATTAAGTAGCAGGTGCTTGAATCCTGTATCTTTAGCGCATGAAGTTTTCTGTTGTTTTTGGTTGTTTCATGCTTGCTTGCTCGCTGCTTTCCGCGCAAGACCTCTACTATCAGCGCGGGGTTTATAATTATAGTTTGGGAAATTATGAGAATGCGATTGAAGACCTCACACAAAGTTTAGAAATCACTCCTAAAGCGCTTGATACTTATTACTATCGCGGCTATTCGTATCTCTATTTGGGCTATCATAAACAAGCATTGAAAGATTTGATGAAAGTTGTGAAGAACGGTCCCGAAAACGAGGAGGTTTACAGCGCAGTAGGACATACATATAGCGAAATGGGAGATTATGAGAAGGCGCTGAAGTGGCTGGGCAGGGCGATTGAACTCAATCCAAAATTTGCGGAAGCATATAATAATCGCGGAGTGTGCTATCACCGAATGGATGACTTTCGACTGGCAATTCAGGATTTTGACAAAGCTGTTCAAATAGATACAGCGTATGCACTCGCCTACAACAATCGCGGCTCTGCGCGCTATTACAATCAGAATGTTGCCGCGCCTAATAAAAATGATGTGGAGTTAGCGATACAGGATTTCGTGCTTGCGCTTCAATACAATCCGAAGATGACGCTCGCGATGCGCAATCGCGGTGTGGCAAACCGTATCATCGGCAACTATGAGGAAGCGTTGAAAAATCTCGATAAAGCAATTGAGATGGATGCAACGCTCGCGGAAAATTATTTAGAACGGGCGCGTACAAATGCGCAGGCGGGCAAGAATGAAAAAGCAATTGAAGATTTTATGACCGTTGTAAAACTGAATCCTGCGAATGCTGATGCATTTATTGAAATGGGAAATGCAAAATCAAAGTTGGGATATTACAATGAAGCGATTGAAGACCAGATACGCGCGGTCCAGGTAAACCCTGATTACACCACGTTAGCATACTATAATAGTGCCTGCAATTATGCGCTGATGCGCAATAAAAACGCGATGCTGGATTATTTGGAGAAATGCCGGAAGAAAAAATATTTCAAAGAAAGAGAGAGCTACAAGCGCTTTTTGCAGGATACTGATTTCGAAAACTTCCGCACTGACGAAGACTTTTTGAAATTTCAACAGCGTGTTGCAAAGGGCGTGAAGAACTGATTTGTAAGGAGCGTGGCTTTTCCCCTTTTAGGGGAAATACAAAGGGGTATTTTAATGAATAGTCTCATCACAATTTATCCGTCTGCTTTGAGTTAAATAACTTTCAATTTAGAATGGCTCCACCTAAACGCTCCGTCATCTGCTTGCTGCTGATTATCTGCGCAACATTCACCTCATTTGCGCAGGATTCCACCATTCTTGTGAAAGGTACAGTTGTTCAGCATCCGGCAATAGGTTTCGGTGATTTCATCATTGTGAATCTTACAACCGGCAGGGGAGAGTTTGGGAAAAGTGATGGCACTTTTGAAATAAAAATCAAACCCAAACAGGATATCCGCGTTTCCTGCCTTGGATTTAAAACGGTGACGGTGAGTTTCCGCGATTCGGTTTACAAACCAATTTATCATGTGCGTGTGGAGATGAAGCAATTGACCATCCAATTTGATAAACCCGTCATCATCCGTCCGCAACCTACTTATAAAGATTTAGAGGAGGCGCGTGAAAAAATCGGAACCACAGAATATGAACCGATTATCGCAAGCCCGGTTGATGCATTCAGCAGTCCTATTACTGCGCTTTATCAAAAATTCAGCAGAAAGGAACAAGAGAAGCGAGAGTACGTTGAGTTGATGAACCAGAAGCAATTAGAACAAGCGTTGAAAGATATTACGCGCTATCATATTGATTCAGGCTTGTTTGAATTGGAAGAAGATGAAATTGTGTTATTTATTTCCACTTGCCCGCTTGAGCAGGATTTTGTGAAATACGCATCGCTTTATGAAGTGAGCATAGCGTTGCAGAACTGCTATGCAAAATTTAAAAACCAGAGGAGGTATTGATTTAGAGAGAGTTTAAGGTTTTTAGCGCGGCTGCATTATTATACCCGCTTTCAAATTTCAGGCTTCAAACTAAATGCTTTGCTATCTATCAATAAATATCTTTTCTGTGTCCCACATTGATGACATCCACAACAAGCATATTGTCAAAAATATCATAGAGGATGCGGTAATCAGCAACACGGATACGATAGCCATCCCTTCCCTTTAGTTTTTTGCAGCCCGATGGACGGGGATTGTCCGCAAGATTATAAATGCCTTTTTTGATGTTGGAATAATACGGCTCAGAAATTTTTTCAAGAGCCTTAATGGCTCTTTTCTTTAAAGTCACACTGTAAGCCATTACTTTGACTTGCGTTTAGCTTCAATCATTTTAAAGGCTTTGTCAATGGGAATAGAAGGCTCTTTAGATTTTTTAGCTTCGTCATAGAGGCGAATGTCTTCCAGTTCCTCAAGCTCTTCCAGAATCACTTTAAAATCCTTTAGGGGAAGCACTACGGATATTTTTTTGCCCGAGTTGTCGGTAATATATTGTGGACGCACTGTTAACATGTCTGAATTATTTTGCTGGAATTATAGAGCGATGCTTTGCATAGTTGTGAAGTTAATGCAAAAACTTTTTGCTTATTCCTCTTCCTTCTTCAATTCCTTCACCACTTCAATCTTATCCCCGTTTTTCAGCGTGCGCGAGATTGCGCGGTAGGGACCTGTCACTACTGCCATCGTTTCATCTACGCCTTCTTTGATTTGAATGTATTTATCGTCCTGAATTCCGGTTTTAACTTTCACCGATTTTGCTTTTCCGTTTTCATGCACGAAGACAATCTCTTCTTTTTCCGTTTCCTTTTTTTCCTCCTCCTCCGATTCGCGAATGGTTACGCATTGTATCGAAACGGACAACGCATCTTTGATCAAATCTGTTTTTATTTCAGCCGTTGCCGACATGCCGGGCTTGAACGGAAACGGATTGGTTGCCGAAACAAGCGCTTTGTAAGAATCAGGCAACACACTGATTTTCACGGTGAAATTGGTTACCTGCTCTGAAGAAAGAATTGCACCCGTGCTTGCTGAGTTGGCGATATGCCGCACGATGCCTTTGAATTTTTTATCTATGAACGCATCCACTTCAAGTTCAACCGTGTCGTTGAGGCTCACGCGCACAATATCATTTTCACTCACGTCCACCTGCACCTCCATCTTGCTGAGGTCAGCAATCGTAAGCATCTCCGTGCCCGAGAACTGCGCGGTGCCCACCACACGCTCGCCTTTCTTCACATTCAGCTTGGAAAGAATCCCTTCCATCGGAGCATACACTTTTGTCTTGGTAAGATTATCCTGCGCCTCTTTGAATCCTGCCTCCGCGCTCTTCACACTGAATGCCGCTCCTTTCACGCTTTCTTCCGCAGCTTTCAACTCCCCTTCCGCGCTTTTAAAAGCGGCAACTGCATTATCATAATCTGCTTGTGCTAACACTTTCTCCTGGTAGAGTTTTATATTTCTGTCAAAAGTTGTTTTTGCATTTTCATACTGCGCCTGCACTTGAATGATGCGGGCATTTGCATTGGCGAGCGTTGCTTTCGATTGGTTCACCATCGCTTCTGCCTGCTCTACAATGGATTGATAAGTGTCGGGTCGAATGGTAAACAACAAGTCGCCTTTCTTCACGGAGTCGCCTTCTTCAAAAAAGAGGTCAACAATTTCGCCCGACACATCGGGGCTGATTTTCACTTCTGTTTCCGGGAAAATTTTTCCGCTGGCGGAAACGGTTTCTTCAATCGTGTGTCTGCCCGCTTTTTCAACAGTGACTTCTGTGGCGTTGCCTCCGCCTATCCAGCCTTGCTTTTTCCCAACAATCGCAACGGTTGCAAGAATTGCAACAAACGCAGCGAGCAGGATAATGAGTTTCCAGGAAGAATTTTGCATCAGTTCAACGTAATCGGGTTGCCAAGATAGAAATCCAAAACTTTCAGTTTGAAAATATAATCATACTTCGACTGAATCAATTCGCTTTGCACGGCAAGCAGATTGTTGCTCGCGGTGGAATACTCCAGCGTGTTTGCCGCGCCCAGGTTGAATTTTTTTGTGACGTATTCAAACGAGCGCTCTAATGCCGACACGCTGTTTTGCGCGGCAAGAAATTTCTGGTAAGCCGCTTTTGCATCCGCATAGGCAACATACACATCACTCTTCAACTGGTCTTGCACGGCTTTCAGATTATACTCCGCTTTCACCGCCTGCAACTCCATGTTCTTCACTGCGGTGCGCGTTTGCAGCCCGTTGAAGAGCGGCACAGATAAGCTGAATCCAAGCGAATGATACAGGTTATCGCTGTATTGCCCGAGGAAGGGCGCATTCTCATAAATCGGTTGTGTAAAAATTGTTCTCACAGGCGTGAAGGAGCCATCATCCACATAGCCGATTAAAATATTTTGCTGGTCCACATCAGCCGTGATGCGCCTTGCGATGCTCGAATGATTTGTGCGCAGGTTGTAAAAAAACGACAGACTCGGATAATACAGCCCGCGCATTGCAGAAAGACTTTTCTTCGCGCTCAGCACACCGTATGTTGCGCTTTGCACCGAAGCCTGGTTGCCCAGCGCTATTGCATAAATGGACTTTGCATTATTCTCTCTTAACACAGCAGGGGCGCTCATGCTGATTGCAGGAATTTCAACATCAAATACCGCAGGGTCGTCCAATTGCAACAGAATGGCGAGGCTCAACTTCGATAGCTCAACGCCATTTGCCGAAACGATGTAGGTGAACGTGTCCGTAGCCTGCTGCGCTAATACATCCAATAGATTTCCTTCGGGCAACACGCCCGCGTTCACCAATTTTTTTGTTTGTTCCACCTGGTCGCTGCTCAGTTTCAGCCGCTCTTCAGCAGTTTTTTGCGCTTCGGTATTCAGCAAAATTTGCAGAAACGAAGAAGTGATATTGAGCGAAATCGTGTTCGCAACATCTTCCGTAGTTGACTGGCTGGCGAGCACGTCAAACTTGCGTTGGTTCAGCGTGTTGATTTTATTCAGCCCGTTGAACAGCGTAACTCCGCTCGTTCCTGAGAGGGAACCGGTCTGTATGCGCTGGTTCACAAACTCATACGTAGTAGGGTCAATGGAGCGACCGAAATTCACCCCGTAGGAGAGGTCGCCATTGATGCTGGGAAGAAAATCGGCATACGCCTGCGTGCGTTGGTTGCGCGCAGCCTCCTCGTTGAGCCGCGTTTGCTTGATTTGCAGGTTGTTTTCCAGCGCATGTTTAAGGCACTGCTCCAGCGTCCATTTCTCCTGGGCGTGTGCAATGAAAACCGGAATCAGCAGAAAAAATGCAATGAATCTTGCCATCAATGAAAAGAGGAACGCAAAAGTAGCGAATTTGCTTTAGGCTCAGGTAAACAATAGATGAGGAGCGAATGTTTTTAGACGAGAGTAGGGGGCGCGTACTGACCTCATTTCTTTAGCGCATTGTTCGGTAGCGCTGACAGCAGAAGGGCAGCAGTGTCTTTCAGCAAAGCAACAGTTCCCGTCATTGCGAGGCTCTGCGAAGCAATCCCCCCTGTTCCCGTCATTCTGAGCGGAGACCTACGCAGCAGTTTACCCCGCTCTGCGCATTGGCGTCAACCTAAGCATCAACTTTTATGTCATCCCTTCATGATTTCAAGGTGATTCAGTCAATTTATTTCTATAATAATGTCACTCCTTCAGAGTTAAAATGCAATCAATCCCGAAGGGATGAAATTATTATAGTAATGGAAAAAATGGGTATCCCAAACCCCGAAGGGGTGGAATAAATTTTGTGATAAGAAATCTCCGAAATCAAAACACAGCAAGGAGTTCGAGCAGAATTATCAAAATTAGGTTGACGCCAATTCGCTCTGCGGGGAAGAATCTCTCATCTATGAAGTGTGAGATGCTTCGCTTTGCTCAGCATGACGTCTTCATTCACATTTAAAAAAAAATCTCCAAACCTTTGTTTTTTAACAAAGGTGTTTACTTTAGCTTGTACCTATGCAATTCGTGCCACACCTTCCTGCGAATCCCCCCCCCCATACAATAATTACATATTATATGTAGTTTCCTTTTTCACCTGCCGCGCAGCCTCCGTTTCAATTCGTCTTGGCGCGTTAGAAAGGGCACTTTCAAAGTTTGCAATTCCCCTTTCTAAGCTGACAAACCGACAGGTCAAATTTGCCATTACCCTATTAAACACGCTGATTATCAATCAGTTAAGTGCATCAAGAGCCAAAGCGACCCTATGTAAGCCCTCTGCCGGGGCATTACAAGGTGAGCGTGAAGGGGGGGTAGGGAAGTGGGGAAGCGGGAGAAGATGCTGATTGGGAGTTAATGCGAAACGGCAGAACGGGATGCGTTTCGCATTAACCCCCGAAATGGGGCGGATACACGAAATGGAAAAGGTTTTTAACTTCGTGTGTAAACAAGTTATGTGATATAATAAAAATAACCGACAAGATATGATAGACTTTATAGGAGACATTCACGGACACGCAGACAAACTTGAAGAATTACTTTTGAAATTAGGTTATGTAAAAAGTAACGGAGCATACTCACACCCT